>OKWT01000016.1_pt1 | contig 210398 bp, 197 predicted proteins | sample 1607131 | NCBI WGS metagenome assembly OKWT01 (sample SAMN07501045, study PRJEB24779) | human gut metagenome
TTTTGGCTCTTTGTCAACTGTAGTGGGTGGCAAAGTTAAGCTCTAGCGAGAACAATTGTTGTTCTCGCTTTTTTGCTGTTCAAAGCGAGGTAAATACGTTTTTTAAAGTTGTCACAGTTTCTGTAACCAAAAGCGTTTCGTTTAATATCTCTGATGAGCTTGTTGTTTGCCTCAAGTTTGGCATTAGAAGTGGCATTAGTGATGTATTTCTGATACCGAATGAAAGTTGTTAATGCTATTTTAAAAGGATGATTAAGTTGAGGCAAAGCTTCCTGAATTAATCCAAAAAATTGTTCGATATTTTTTCTTGTGAGTGAAAAAGAAGTAATTGATAAAGGTTGTAGTATTTTTCAAGTTGCGGAACGTGTTTAAAAATCTTGTCTAAACACTCTTTAGGCGTTGACGTTTCTCTGAAAGTCCTTGAACAAAAAGCATTAGGCGATAGTTTTTGACTATCCTTTTGAATGAGTTTCCAGTAATATTTTAGAACACGATATTCAAGAGATTTCTTCTCAAATTGTTTCATTATTTGAATACGTGTCTGTTTTAGTGCTCGGTTCATGTGTTGGACAATGTGAAAACGGTCAAGAACAATTTTAGTATTTGGGAGTGAAACAGTCTAGGAATAGACTGTTTCAGCCTGAGCCTAGAAACTGGAGAGCGAAGCAATATGATTAAAGGAATGTAATTACCAGACATGTCCATAGTAACGATTTTCACTCCTTCTCGAGCTTCTTTAGAGTATTTGAAAAAGTGATTGCGAATGGTTGTTTGTCGTCTGTTATCAAGGATCGTAATGATTTTCTTCGTGTTATGGTCTTGAGCAATAAAAGCTAGTTTTTCTTTTTTGATAAGAGAATTCATCCCAAGACAGTACTTCAGGTAAGGTTGAAAAGTTATCCTTGAACTGAAATTGTTTAAGCTTACGATATACAGTTGAGGTAGAGAGGGCAAGTTTTTCAGCGATGTGCGTTAAAGCTTCTCGATTAAGTAAGAGTTGAGTTGTTTTCTGCTTCACTAGTTCAGAGATTTGACAGTTTTTCTGAACAAGGGAGGTCTCAGAAACCGTCACTTTATGGCAGTCTTTGCATTGAAATCCTCTCTTCTTCAAACGAATAAGACTAGGGATTCCACCAATTTCAATAAAAGGAATCTTAAAAGGCTTTTGAAAGTCGTATTTGATTTGTTTTCCTTGACAATGGCAACACTTAGGAGGAGTGTAATCAAACGTAGCTTGTACCTCAATATGTGTCTCATGTTGAAAAACTTTAGTTAAAGTGATATTTTGTCTTTAATTCCGATTAATTCCGTAGTATGATAGAGTTGCCTCATATGATTCTTTCTATTTATTGTTTCGTCGCTTTAAATTTTAAGTCATATGGGACTCTTTGTATACTCAAAAGCTCCATAACTTCTTAGCAGGATTTTACCCACTACAGAAATTATAGAGCCATTATTTTTCTTTGTAGTAAGTATCATTCCATTTGATACAAGTGTATTGGTCGAAGTCAAAGGTTTCAATGATGGTAACACTACCGTTGTCCAAGCCACCATTAGAGCGTAGAACCGCAGGCTCATAACCGAGCAAACTTCTGATTGACGCTGTGAAATTTGCGCCGTGTCCAACCAGAAGAACATGCTGGTAAGGTTGGTCTTTCATTGAACGGATAAAGCCTTCGACACGTTTTATAGTTTGATAAAGTGATTCAGCATTGAAAATATCGTTATCAAATTTCGCCAAATTGTGACGGAAGGCATCCATTTGTGTCGGATAGATATCAGTCATTGTTGAGATTTTACTACCTTCAAGTCTTCCAAGATGCCATTCGCGCAGCGCTGGTTGAAAACTGATAGCCTTTGGATAATTGTTGCGTGACATGATGATTTTACAAGTATCACTGGCACGTTTTAAATCGCTGGAAAAGACAGCATCGAATTTGATATCTTTTAGGTAGTCTCCTAATTTTTCAAGATCTCGAATAGATTCTTCTAATAGTGGGGAGTCGCCATTTGCTCCTTGAAAACGCCCTTCGAGATTCCATTGTGTTTTACCATGGCGTACAAAATAAAATTTCATTCTTGTACCTTCTAATCTAAACCATTATTGGTGTGAGTCGTCGCGTAAGTCAGCAAAGCTTGCACCGACAAAATCTGCCAAGGTTTGGCTATTGATGCGGATTGAGCGCCCAACTTCACCGGCAGAGACAATCATTGTTCCCATTTCTAGAGCACGGTTATCAATAAAAATTGGGAAATTGTGTTTTTGACGAATGCCGACAGGATTATTTGCCCCGTGAATGTAACCTGTTGTTTTTTGAAGATTCTTTTGTGGAATCATACTGACTTTTTTATTGCCAGAAACTTTAGCTAGTTTTTTCTCAGAAAGGTGCTCAGTAATTTGAATAATTCCGATAAGTGGTCCAGTTTTGTCACCAGTCAAGGCTAGGGTTTTGAAAATATCTGATTTTTCAATGCCTTCAGGTAGCTCGTCTTTCAATGCGTTGATGGCTAAGCTATCGTGTTCAATTTTGGCTTTATCTAAAATTTGGTCAACCAAGGTCTTTTTAAGTTTTACTTTTTTTGCCATTTTCCCTCTCAATCTTTCTATTTCATTCTATTCACCTACTATTGTACTAAAAATAAAAAAAGGTACAAGTTTGCACATTTTATAGTGTGTTGTAATATGCTTGGACTAGTTCGACAAAATCTTCAACGTCATAATCACTACCAAAATAATCATTAGCACTTTCTGACCAATAATCAGTTGGGTCAACGTGGTCAGTTCCACCAAGGTAGTTGCTAACCATTTCGTGTATCCAAATAGTACCGTCGCTATTTTCTTGACCAAGTGTTACGGGAAGGTCATATTTTTTTAGTATGTACGCTGTGTAATAAGCAGCATTGGCTAATTGTTTTGCAAAGCTGTCTTGTGAGGTTCCATGTGTTAATTCAAATTGAATGTAGTAAGGATTGGCTTTGGCACCAGCGCCTTGAGCTTCGTAATTTTCATCAGCAATACGAAGAATGGTAGCGTCGTCGATGAAAGAATGGACAAAAATACCTTTTTCATCATAATTTTGAACCATATAGTTCACTTCACTTTGGATAGTTGAATCATCAACGCCAGTATCGTGAATAATGATTCCACGAGGTTTACTATCAGAGGTTTTATAAGCGCTTTGTTCAAAGCTCTTTTCAATACTATCTGTAATCTCGCTGTGTGAATAAGCTAGAGTTTCAGCGATGTATTGGTTGATGGCGTTTGTTTGTTGTAGTGAAATATCTTTGGTGTCGATATAGTAAGTTTCACCATTCATGTCAAATTCTGCAAGGGTAACTTCTTTTTGATTGATTTTAGCCTTGTAATAATAAGCATCGATAGCCAGTTCAGTGTCTTTGAAAAGACTGGTACTTGAACCATTCTTGGTGTAAATATTGGCTTTGGTGCTAGAGACAGTGTCCGTTTGAGATGTAGTGTGTAGTGTAGTTACTAGCTGATGACAAATCTAAGTCGTTATCTAGCGCGTGGGTAATAATTCCCGAAAAGAATAGTTTAGAAAAAATGATTATAAGTGCAGCAAAGGAAATGACTAAAACAGAAATGTTTAGGTAAATTGATTTTTGATATCGTTTCCTCCGAGAGAGATGTTTCTTTATTGACATGCCTAAATTATAGTTTGATTGGCTTAAAGAAAAATAAAAGGCTAGCAAATGCTAGTCCTTTATTTGTTATCAGCTTTTCCGAAAAGTTTTTCGTACGTTTCTTTTCGATCTTTGGTAACGGCGATTTGGTTCAAATCAAGAGCAGAATCAAATCCGCCGAGGTAACCTTGTGATGTATATTGATGAAGATCGTAATCCAAGTCTGTTTGTGGAGCGGCATCATAGTAACCAGAATCAGAACCATAAGCAGGAATCCATACGGCATCAAAACCGTCAACAGAGATTTCTTGCTCAGTCATGAAGTAAGTACCAATGTAGATACCAACTTTTTCAGCTCCAAGTCGTTTTAATTCACTTAAGAATGCCTGTACACCTTTATTCATATCTGACATAGTTGCTTCCTCAACGTCAATCCAGTAGAAAGTAGGTTTGTAGGGTGAAGCATTTTCGTAGAAGGTTCTTGCTTCATTTTTCATTTCCTTGACGCTTTTTCCGAGGGCGTAACTGTAGACGGCTACAGGAACATTTCGTTTTTGAAATTCTTTAATATGTTTCTTAAACGATTTATCGATACCAGTTGTATAGGCAGCGTTGCTATCTTTACTGATTTGTGACCCTCCATAGACACGTACGATAGCACCGGAAATATTTTGAGATAAAGTGTCATAATCAATTTCATTTGGTAGTTGCCAACCTGAAACGTCGATAATCGGATTAAGAACGAATTCTTCATCAGTTTCTGAAGTTGATGTAGTAGTCGGTGTCGTGCTTGAGCTACTCATAGTTGGGATAGAAGCCTTAGCCGAAGCCAGTTGTTGCTTTCGTAAGCCGTCAGAGTGATTTTTACCAATCACGAGAAGCAGCCCAAACAGGGCAAAGAAAACTACAACAACAATTGGTTTTAATCGTCTTCTCATTAGTCATATTTTAGCGTAAAAAGAATCAAAAATCAAAACAATGATCATTTTGTAATCAATTTGTCATATTTTTTAACAAATTATCTATGGACATTAGGAGAGCTAGCAATGCCAGTAAAGCCTACGTAAAAAGCTTTTTTAGGGACATTGTTTGAAAAGGCTTTCTAGTTCTGTAACCATTTTTTCAGGTTCTGTTTTAGAAGAAAAACGTTTGACGACATTTCCGTTTTGGTCAATGAGAAATTTGGCGAAATTCCATTCAATATGTTTGCCAAGAGGACCTTTTGCCTGACTTTTTAGCCAATCATAAAGTGGATCGGCTTCTTTACCATTGATTTTGATTTTAGCAAAACGTGGGAATGTAGTCTGATAATTTAGCGTGCAGAAAGTGTTGATTTCATCAGCAGTTCCAGGCGCCTGATTCATAAACTGGTTGCAAGGAAAATCTAAAATTTCAAAGCCTTTGTCATGATAAGTATCGTAAAGGTTTTGCAAGCCTTCGTATTGAGGTGTTAAGCCACATCCAGTTGCTGTATTAACTACCAAAAGAACTTTGCCTTGGTATTTTGAAAGAGAAATATCAGTGCCGTCTTGAGCTTTGACGGTAAAGTCGTAGAGATTAGTCATGGTTGAGCTCCTCTGTGTAAGCGATGATTTGGTCGACAGTATCACTTAAGAATTGGATAGTGTCGCGCAGTGGTTGAGCTGTTGAGATATCAGCACCGATTAATTTTGCGGTATCAAGCGGTGTGCGTGAGCCGCCAGATTTTAAGAAATTAAGCCAATCTTTGTCGCCATTTGGATTGTTTTTCAGGTTAAGGTAACCAGTAGTTGAAATCACCATACCAGCTGAGTAAGTGTAGCTGTAAAGTCCCATGTAGTAGTGACTTTGACGCATCCAAGTAAGCGCAGCGTCGTCATCGATTTCAACAGCATCACCCCAGAATTGATTTAGGACATCTTTCATAATGCTGTTAAGCTGTTCAGCGCCAAATGTTTTTCCTTCTTCAATTAAGCTGTAAACACGACGTTGGAAAGCAGCTTCCAATAAGTGTGTGATGAAGTTGTGGAAGTAAGTGTCTGTCAAACGATGCGCTAGAGCAAAGCGTTTTTGACGAGGATTATCAAATTGTTTTTCAAGATAATCACTTAAAAGCAGTTCATTGAAAGTTGATGGGGCTTCAACATAATAAGTTGACATGTGAGTGTTGAAGTAGCTTTGGTTATTGTCTGAGAAGATAAATTGACCAGAGTGCCCGATTTCATGAATAAGTGTGTAAACGTCAGACATACGACCTGTCCAACTCATGAGAATATAGGGGTGAACTTTGTAAGGGTCAGCAGCATAGCCGCCAGAATCTTTGTTAGCATTAGCAGCAAAATCGACCCAGCGTTCTTTTCTAAAACGAGAGACTTCGTTTGCATATTCTTGACCAAGAGGTACCACAGATTTCATAACTAAATCATAAGCGTCATCAATAGTAACTTCAGGATTAAGTTCAGCATCCAAATCAAGTTTCCAGTCAGCAAACGTCATTTTATCAAGACCATTGACTTTGGCAACGTGTTTGAGATATTTTTGAGCTACTGGAGCAAATTCAGTCATGATAAGGTCGATTTGTCGATCAAACATGGCATGGTCAACTTCTTGTTCAGCTAAAAGATAATCAAAGACTGAGTCATAGCCACGCATATCGGCGATAAGTTTTTCAAATTTGACTTGGGCAAGATAAGCGCTAGCAGCTGCATTTTGGTGCTTACGAAGACCAGATGAGAAAGAGCGAAAGGCTTTTTCACGAACGTCAGCATTTTCGTGGTTTTGATAGAAGTTTTCATAAGTGACAAAAGAGTTTTTATAGATTTTGCCGTCAACTTCAAAATCGTCCATTTCAAAGTCACCTGCACGCATCTTGGTGTAAATATCTTGCGGTGCCCTGAAAACTTCGCCAAGATTAGTCAATGTTTTTTCAACTTCTGGTGAGATAAAGTGACTTTTCTTGATTTTGGCTTGACGAATGGCTGCACTAAAATGTGGATTCGCTTCAAGAGCATCAAGAATATCAGAATCAGCAGTAGCAAGAGCAGTGTCAAAGAAGCTGAGCTCTACGTTAGCTTTTGTAAAGAAATCAGCTCCAGCTTTGGCAATTTGAGCAAATTCTTCATTGCTGAAATCTGTCGTTTGTGGCATAAAAGCGTAATTGTCAATATGACTCATCTCGATGTAGATTTGCTCGATTTCATAGAGCGCACGAGTAAAGTCATCGACAGTTGAAAGTTTATCTTGGTAGTTTTTCGTGAAAAGATTAATATCTTCTAGTGTCTTTTCAATGTGACGTAGAAAATCTTCGCGGTCTTGATAAAGAGCGCTTAAATCCCACAGTTCATTTTCAGAAAATTCAGAACGTTGTTTTAATTCCATGGTTTTACCTCTTCTTATAACATTATTATGGAACAGTATAGCAGAAAAAAGCGGTTAACTGAAAGGAGAGTCACTATTTTTCTAAAAAAATTTTTTAGCCAATCTTGTTTTTTAGTAAAGCGGTGAGATTACTTATCTAACAAGCTTTGTCAGGAATTCTTGCTAACAAGTTTCTTTAAAAAAGTCAGAAAATTATATAAAATAATGTGCAATTTATAGAAATTGGGTTACATTTTCCCTAAAAAGTGGTATGATTAAGTAGTACGCTTGTAATAAAGGATTAAAATCCGAACAAAAAAGGAGTGAAGAGTGTGACAATCCAAAAACTGGAGAACAATGATACCCAGTCGATCATTACCGAGGAAGTCAAAGTACTAAAAAGCTTACTCGATGAAACAACCCATCAAATGGTTGGTGATGAGGTATTCACTAAAATTCAAAACATTGTTGAATTGTCAGTAAGTGATGAATACGGCAAACTTGAAGAACTAGTAGCTCAGTTAACCAACGAAGAGATGGTTGTTGTGTCTCGTTATTTTTCAATTTTGCCACTGTTAATCAACATTTCTGAAGACGTTGACTTTGCTTATGAAATCAACTACCAAAATAATACAAATCAGGATTATCTTGGCAAACTCTCTATGACTGTTGACATGGTTTCAAAAAGCGAAAACTCTAAAGAAATCCTTGAAAACGTAAATGTTGTACCTGTCTTGACTGCTCACCCAACACAAGTTCAACGTAAAACGGTTCTTGAATTAACAAACCATATTCACGACCTTTTGCGTAAATATCGTGATGTGAAAGCAGGAGTAGTTAATCGCGATAAATGGTACACTGACTTACGCCGTTACATTGAAATCATCATGCAAACGGACATCATTCGTGAGAAAAAACTTAAGGTAAAAAATGAAATTACCAATGTAATGGAATATTACAATGGATCCTTAATTCAAGCGATTACTAAGTTGACGTCAGAGTACAAACGCTTGGCTGCTGAAAAAGGTATCGACCTAACAAATCCAAAACCTATCACAATGGGTATGTGGATTGGTGGTGACCGTGATGGTAACCCATACGTAACTGCTGAAACTCTTCGTTTGTCAGCTACTGTTCAAAGTGAAGTGATCATCAATTACTACATTGAAAAATTGACAGGTCTTTATCGCACATTCTCACTTTCAACAACGTTGACTAAAATCAGCTCTGAAGTTGAACGTTTGGCAGAATTATCAAGCGATAAATCAATTTATCGTGAAAACGAACCATACCGTAAAGCTTTCAACTACATCCAATCAAAATTGATTCAAACATTGATTGAATTGAAAGCTGGTCCAACTATTTCACGTCGTGCACTTGAAAATAGTAAACTTGGTTCAGACATTTACGCAAGCACTAACAACGCAAGTGTTATTGCTAAATATTTGCAAAACAAAGTTAATAAAGTTTCATCAGAACTTCAAGATGAAATTCCAAGTTATAAAACTGCTAAAGAATTTAAAGACGACTTGCTCACCATCAAACAATCATTGCTTGATAATGGAGATGATGCTCTCTTGACAGGTGACTTTAGCGAGTTGCTTCAAGCTGTTGATGTCTTTGGTTTCTACCTTGCAACAATCGATATGCGCCAAGATTCAAGCGTCAATGAAGCTTGTGTCGCAGAATTGTTGAAATCAGCAAATATCGTTGATGATTACAGCGCTCTTTCTGAAGAAGAAAAAGTTAAAGTCCTTCTTAAAGAATTGCAAGAAGACCCACGTACATTGTCATCAACAAATGCTAAAAAATCAGAACAACTTCAAAAAGAATTGGCTATCTTCCAAACAGCTCGTTACCTTAAAGATAAATTAGGTGATGAAGTTATCAAACAACACATTATTTCACACACCGAAAGTGTTTCTGATATGTTTGAATTAGCTATCATGCTTAAAGAAGTTGGACTTCTTGATAATCAAAAAGCGCGTGTTCAAATCGTGCCACTTTTTGAAACTATCGAAGACCTTGAAAACTCACGTGGTATCATGGAAGAATTCCTTGATTATGATATCGTTCGTCGTTGGGTTACAGCTAACAAAGGTTACCAAGAAATCATGCTTGGTTACTCAGATAGTAACAAAGATGGTGGTTACTTATCATCTGTATGGACACTTTACAAAGCTCAAAATGAATTGACTCATATCGGTTCAGAACGTGGTATTAAAGTGATATTTATCCATGGTCGTGGTGGTACTGTCGGTCGTGGTGGTGGTCCATCATATGAAGCAATCACATCACAACCATTTGGTTCTATTAAAGACCGCATTCGTTTGACAGAACAAGGTGAAATCATCGAAAACAAATACGGTAATAAAGACGTTGCTTACTACAACCTTGAAATGTTGCTTTCAGCGACAGTTGACCGTATCGTTACTCGTATGATTACAAATCCAGATGAAATCGATACTTTCCGTGAAACAATGGATGACATTGTGACATACTCAAATGGCGTTTACCGTGACTTGGTATTTGGTAATCCACATTTCTACGATTACTTCTTCGAAGCTACTCCAATTAAAGAAGTATCAAGCTTGAACATTGGTTCACGTCCAGCTGCTCGTAAGACAATCACAGAAATCTCTGGTCTTCGTGCAATTCCTTGGGTATTCTCATGGTCACAAAGTCGCATCATGTTCCCGGGATGGTATGGTGTTGGTTCAGCCTTCAAACATTTCATCGATGCTGAAGAAGGAAACCTTGAAAAACTTCAACACATGTATGAAAAATGGCCATTCTTCCATTCACTTCTTTCAAATGTAGACATGGTATTGTCTAAATCAAATATGAATATTGCTTTCCAATATTCTAAATTGGCAGAAAGTGAAGAAGTTCGTAATGTCTTCAATGTTATTCTTGACGAATGGCAATTGACAAAAGATGTTATCTTGGCAATTGAAAAACACGATAACTTGTTGGAAGAAAATCCATCACTTCGCGCAAGTTTGGATTACCGTATCCCATACTTTAACGTTTTGAACTACATTCAAATTGAATTAATTAAACGTTTGCGCCATGATGAGTTGGACGAAGATTACGAAAAAATCATTCATACTACAATTAACGGTATTGCCACAGGATTACGTAATTCTGGTTGATATGTTTAACCAAGGTCAGGGTCTGGGATTAAGTTCTCAGACTTTGACTTTTTTTTAGTCCAGAAAGATGATATAATGTCATATGATAAATTCGAAGATATTATAGGTGACTCTATGAAAATTGATAAAAGGCATCTCCTAAATTATTCCATCCTAGTGCCTTATTTAATCCTCTCAGTAATTGGACTGATTGTTGTTTACTCAACCACTAGTGCGACGCTGGTGCAGTATGGAGTGAACCCATTTGCGTCAGTGCTGAACCAAGGTTTTTTTTGGATAATTAGTCTGTTTGCAATTGGTTTTATATATAAGTTAAAATTAAACTTTTTGAAAAACTCTCGTGTTTTGACAATGACCATGATGATAGAAGTAGTGCTCTTGTTGATTGCACGTTTCTTTACCAAGACCGTCAATGGTGCCCATGGTTGGATTGTTATTGGTCCTATTAGTTTCCAACCTGCTGAGTATTTGAAAATCATCATTGTTTGGTTCTTAGCATTTACTTTTGCAAGGCGTCAAGAATTGATTTCGACATATGACTATCAGGCTTTGACTAAGCGTAAATGGTGGCCAACCAAGCTTAGTGATTTGAAAGACTGGCGCGTGTATTCATTAGTTATGGTTCTTTTGGTTGCAGCGCAGCCTGACCTTGGAAATGCAGCTATTGTCGTTTTGACTGGTTTGATTATGTATTCAATTAGTGGTGTTGGCTATCGCTGGTTTTCAGCCATTCTGGCTACCATTACAGCTTTCTCAACAGTCTTTCTTGGGATAATTGCTATTGTCGGGGTTGATAAGATGGGTAAAGTTCCAGTCTTTGGTTATGTTGCTAAGCGCTTCAGCGCTTTTTATAACCCATTTAAAGATTTGTCTGACTCAGGACACCAATTGGCGCATTCATACTATGCGATGAGTAATGGTGGCTGGTTTGGACGTGGTCTTGGAAATTCCATTGAAAAAGGTGGCTATCTTCCAGAAGCAACTACAGACTTTGTTTTCCCAGTTGTGATGGAAGAACTTGGTATGATTGGAGCAAGCCTCATCCTAGCTCTGCTATTTTTCCTAATCTTGCGAATCATGCATGTCGGAATCAAGGCTAAGAATCCATTTAACTCAATGATTGCTCTTGGGACTGGAGGAATGATTCTAATGCAAACCTTCGTTAATATTGGTGGTATTTCAGGATTGATTCCATCTACAGGGGTTACTTTCCCGTTCCTATCACAGGGAGGAAATAGTGTATTAGTCTTGTCGGTAGCAATTGGTTTTGTTTTGAATATTGATGCTAATGAAAAACGTGAAGAAATTTACCGCGAAGCAGAAGCAGAATTACAAGCCAAGCAATGACTTACCCAAATTCAAGAAGATAACGTTATTGATTTAGATAGTTTTTATTAATAATAGAAATCTCCTAAGAAATTAGGAGATTTTTTGTTAGAAAAGAAGGAAAAAAGTTTGAAAATGGAAATTTCTTTCATGTAAATATAAGCAAAAATAGTTATATTTTGCCTATTCACACTCTTACGAAATGAAGAAATCTTAAATTAAGCAGTAAAATACTTGCAATTCTTGCATAATTTGTTAAAATAGTAAGGTAAAGTTAGACTGTATTGCCTACTGTCTATCTATAAAATATATTTTATTGGAGGCTTTTACCCAAATGGCAAAAGAAAAATACGATCGTAGTAAACCACACGTTAACATTGGTACAATTGGACACGTTGACCACGGTAAAACTACTTTGACAGCTGCAATTACAACAGTTCTTGCTCGTCGTCTTCCAAGCGCAGTTAACACACCAAAAGACTACGCTTCTATCGATGCTGCTCCTGAAGAACGCGAACGCGGTATCACAATCAACACTGCACACGTTGAATACGAAACTGCAAAACGTCACTACGCTCACATCGACGCTCCAGGACACGCGGACTACGTTAAAAACATGATCACTGGTGCTGCCCAAATGGATGGTGCTATCCTTGTAGTAGCTTCAACAGATGGTCCAATGCCACAAACTCGTGAACACATCCTTCTTTCACGTCAAGTTGGTGTTAAACACCTTATCGTCTTCATGAACAAAATTGACCTTGTTGATGACGAAGAATTGCTTGAATTGGTTGAAATGGAAATCCGTGACCTTCTTTCAGAATACGATTTCCCAGGTGATGAACTTCCAGTTATCCAAGGTTCAGCACTTAAAGCCCTTGAAGGGGACACTCACTACGAAGACATCATCATGGAATTGATGGACACTGTAGATGAATACATTCCAGAACCAGAACGCGATACTGACAAACCATTGCTTCTTCCAGTCGAAGACGTATTCTCAATCACTGGTCGTGGTACTGTAGCATCAGGACGTATCGACCGTGGTACTGTTAAAGTCAACGATGAAGTTGAAATCGTTGGTATCCGTGAGGACATCCAAAAAGCTGTTGTTACTGGTGTTGAAATGTTCCGTAAACAACTTGATGAAGGTCTTGCAGGGGATAACGTTGGTGTTCTTCTTCGTGGTATCCAACGTGATGAAATCGAACGTGGTCAAGTTCTTGCTAAACCAGGTTCAATCCACCCACACACTAAATTCAAAGGTGAAGTTTACATTCTTACTAAAGAAGAAGGTGGACGTCACACTCCATTCTTCAACAACTACCGTCCTCAATTCTACTTCCGTACAACTGACGTTACTGGTTCAATCGAACTTCCAGCAGGTACTGAAATGGTAATGCCTGGTGATAACGTTACTATCGACGTTGAATTGATTCACCCAATCGCCGTCGAACAAGGTACTACATTCTCAATCCGTGAAGGTGGACGTACTGTTGGTTCAGGTATCGTTTCAGAAATCGAAGCTTAATTTTAGTTAATTAATTAAGTTCCCAGATAACAATTATTAGTCAGATAGTAATTGTGGAAAGAGTCCCGAAAAGGGCTCTTTTTTGCAATTTCTTTCATGATTATGTGTAAAAATCCCCTCGAACCTTTAAAAGATGCTGAAAATATGATAAAATAAGGGGGTAAATAAAAATAGAAGAGGTATGTGAAATGTCACGTAAACCATTTATCGCTGGTAACTGGAAAATGAACAAAAATCCAGAAGAAGCTAAAGCATTCGTTGAAGCAGTAGCTTCTAAATTGCCTTCATCAGAACTTGTTGAAGCTGGTATCGCAGCCCCTGCACTTGTCCTTTCAACAGTTCTTGCTGCAGCTAAAGATTCAAATCTTAAAGTCGCTGCTGAAAACTGCTACTTTGAAAACGCTGGTGCTTTCACTGGTGAAAACAGCCCTAAAGTATTGTCTGAAATGGGAACTGACTACGTTGTAATCGGTCACTCAGAACGTCGTGAATACTTCCACGAAACTGACGAAGATATCAACAAAAAAGCAAAAGCTATCTTTGCTAACGGTATGCTTCCAATCATCTGCTGTGGTGAAACTCTTGAAACTTATGAAGCTGGTAAAGCTGCTGAATTCGTAGGTGGACAAGTTTCTGCTGCACTTGCTGGATTGTCAGAAGAACAAGTTTCTTCACTTGTTATCGCATACGAACCAATCTGGGCTATCGGTACTGGTAAATCAGCTAGCCAAGACGACGCACAAAAAATGTGTAAAGTAGTTCGTGACACAGTTGCAGCTGACTTCGGTCAAGCAGTAGCTGACAAAGTTCGCGTTCAATACGGTGGTTCAGTTAAACCTGAAAACGTTGCAGCTTACATGGCTTGCCCAGACGTTGATGGTGCTCTTGTTGGTGGTGCATCACTTCAACCAGAAAGCTTCCTTGCTCTTCTTGATTTTGTAAAATAAGCAAGAATCATTGAAGCCATATTAAAAACTACTTGTCTTAGGACAAGTAGTTTTTTTGTACTAAAAAAGACTTGGATTTTATTTCCAAGCCTTTTATTTAGTAACGTCTAAGTAATTTTTTGAGATTATGAATAAGTTTGTATTTGAGAGGATGTGGGTAATAACGGAATGTTCCCATCTTACGAGTAATATAGCCGTTATAGTTTTGTTTAAAGCGTAGAACGCCGTCAGAACCGTCGAATTCTCCTGTAATACCTAAGAGGTTATAAGTGGTAATACCGCGTTTAATAGCTTCTAACATGACGTATTCTTGAAGAAGAGCTGGTGCGTAGAATTTATTGAACTCAGGGTATGAACCAGAAAAGAGATAGACAGCTTCTTGTTTGGTATAAACGAAGAGGCTACCCGCTAAGATAACGTTTTGTGAGCCATATTTTTCAATGAATGTTTTGGCTTCTGTAATACGTGTATCAAAGGTTGCTGATTGGCTTGATAATTCACGCAACTGATTTTGTTTCTTTTCAGAAGCATTATTATTTTCAATAGCTGTGCGAAGTTTCTCGATTCGTTTTTCAAGTTTAGCTTGGTCACTTTCAAGATGTTTGAGGTAATCTTGAAAATTAAGGCTTGCTACCATAAATTCACAAGCATCTCCAAAGCAATCATAGAAATCTTGATAGTAGTCTAGTGACTTATCGACATAGTCTCTTCGGTTAGATGTTGCAGAAGTGATTTCTTTGAAGAGTGGAAGTTCGCTACGATCAAGTCTTCGTAAGGTAATTCCAAATGTTTTAGCTTTCTTAACAAGTGGACGACCTTTTTTGCTGAATGATTTTAGTAAGGATTTTTCATCCAAATCAGTCAAATCTTTGACGTAATGCCAATCAGGCTCACCACCAGGGTAACCTGTCATAAGGCCATCGTGTTGGTAGCCTAGTGATGTGAAATCTTCAATTAAATTAATTCTTTCATCATCAGTTGGTTCACCGTTGGTGTCAAAGTGTTGATAGGTATCAAATGGTTTGACCAGTAATTCGATGGCACCATTTTCTTTAGCATAGCTTTGAAGGCTTTGGTAAAAGTTTTTTAAGTAAGATTGATTGCGAGAAGCAGGTCCAGAGTTGATCTCCATATGAAGGCCGCCAGCCACTGGTATACTGTAAAGGACACCAGCAACTTGGAGTTCATCAGCTTCTTTTAATCCAAGAAAAGTGACTTGATAGCCTCGTTTTTCAAGCAAGTTTGCCATTTCGACAGATTGCATGAAAGATTTGTAGTTGACGGTATTACAAAAAGTCTCAAAAACTTTTTTATCGATAATCTCAAGAGACATTAATGGCTATTTCTCCTTTGTTTGCGAATGTTATAAGCCAAGTTTGATAGTTTGTAAAGCAAACCATTTACTGGAATGTTAAATTCACCGATGAATTCTTCAATTGTTGGATTGAAGTTTGATTTGAATTTAGTCAAACCGTCATCAAGTGTTCCTTCAACACCACCCATATTTGCCCAGATGATGCCATCAGCATAAGCATCTTCAAATACTTTTGGATAAAGTGAGTATTGAGGATAGAATTTCTTGAACTCGTCGTTCATACCAGCATAAAGCATTTCCATAACGTTACCGAATGAAACTGATAAGATACCTGCGATGATTAATTCATCAGGGTATTTTTCAACAAATTCTTCAAACTCAGTAATGTATTTTGTAACAGAATTTTTTTGTTGTGTTAACTTAGTCAAACGTTTTTTCTGATGTTCAGCAGTTTCAGCCAAGTCTTTTTCGATTTGAGCTAATTGTTCTTTGTATTCAGCCAAACGTTTTGGTAGGTTAACCTTTGCCAAGTGTAGGTAAGCATCATCACCATAAATTTCCATCATTTTACGGAAATAATCTTCGTTGCGAAGAGCAACACCTTTGCGGTTTTCTGTAAGAGCAACGACATCAGCAAAAGCTTTCACGTCATCGATTGTACCACGCGTAGTGATAACACCACGGTGAACGGCGTCTTTCATCAAACGTTTTGTGTGTTTAGGGAAAGTTGATGTCATGTCTTCTTGTGTGTAGACATTAGCTTGGAAACGCGGTTGGATGCTTTCAGCAATAGTTGTTGTGCGTCCAGTCCATTCGCAACCAGCAGCTTTTAAGTTGTCGATAGCAAGAAGTGTGTCTTTATTTTCATCAACTTCTTCACCAATTTTGTATTGTTTAAGCAACAAAGCTGGGTCTATTTTGATGAAAAGGGCATGTTTTGTTTTACCGTATTTTTTAAGTGATTTGATGACAAATGCAACGAGTTCTTTGTCACTGTAATCCATAATTGGTCCACGTGGGATGTAAAGCATAGTGAAGCCAAGTGGCAATGCTTTGATTAGGATAGAAGCAGAAGCAACTAATTGGTCATCTTTGTAAAAACCAATACGTTCGTTGTCCCAATTATCTTTAACTTTTTCCCAATTTGATGATTGTAAAAGGTTTGTTTGATTGCTTGATTTTGCAAAATTATCGTGTTCTTCAGCTGAGATACCGATTTTATAGCTATACATTATTTTAAGACCCACTCTCTAAGGGCGTGTGCAACGCCACTTTCTTCGTTTGATTTTGTGATATATTTAGCGATTTCTTTAAGTTCTGGTGTACCATTTTCCATAACAACTGGGTTACCAACCGCTTCTAACATGGCACGATCATTTTCGGCATCACCGATAGCCATGGTTTGTTCAGCAGTAAGCCCCATTTTTTCAGCAAGGTGCTTGATGGCATTCCCTTTGCTGGCTTTTTTGTTCATGAATTCTAGGTAAAATGGTGTTGATTTAACAATCGTGTATTTATCAAAGAATTCTTGTGGAATTTTTTCGATGGCAGCATCAAGAACTTCAGGTTCATCGATATACATCATTTTAATAATTTCTTTATCGCCCATTTCTTCTGGAGTGCGGTAAAAAATTGGCATATTAACCAAACTTGATTCGTGAACCGTGTATTTTCCAATATTACGGTTAGCCGTGTAAATACCTTGTTTCGTGATAGCATGCATGTGAACATCTAATTTACGGCTAAGAAATTCAATATCAAGATAGTCTTCGTAAGTCATGGTTTCCGTGATGATGTTTTCACCGGTTGAGGTATCTTGGACTAGTCCACCATTGAAGGTAATAACATAATCGCCTTCTTCTTTTAGATTTAATTCGTTAAGAAGTGGCTGAACACCTGGAATAGGACGTCCAGTTGCGATAATGACCTTAACACCTTGTTTTTTAGCTTCTTGAACAGCCTCGAAAACTTCAGGTGTGACTTTACGGTCGTTGGTTAAGAGTGTGCCGTCGATATCGACAGCGACTAATTTAATAGACATAAGGTTAATTTACCCCTCCTAAAGAATCTCTACCTATATATCTTACTAAAAAGTGGCTTATTTGTCATGGGGAACACAAGGAATTCTAAGAGGTACCGTTTTCATTTTTAAAAAAGAAAAAGAAGCTAGGTGAAACCTAGATAATTTGTCATCAGTTTCATCTCTAACTTCTTAATTGGGTGAGACAAAATGATCATTTGAGATATAGCTCATAAATTCATTTTTTGTCTGTGTGAATAAGTCATCATCTCTGAGCATTTCTTTTGGAAAGTAGAAGCGTCTATCGCCATAAATTGTTCCTGTCAAGGTTTTTACAATCGGTGAGATGGTTGATAGCTCAACAACTGAGCCGTCTTTTTGAATCATGTTAATTTCAGTGCGAGGTTCTTTCTTTTCGGGGCGGTAAATATCGTAAGGAAGGTCAAAGTTAACATGAATTCCAGTGTAGTAATCTGGGTCAAAACCAACAGATTTTACCAATTCAACTAAATGACTGAGATCTTTACGTGATTCTTCTTCGAAAGTTACTGATTTGAAAACTTTTCGGTTAACAAAACGGCTTGCTAAGTCTGCTAAAATATCATCTTCAGCAGATATCCAAGCTTGAAAATAAGTGTTCATCACACCGTCATCTAGTGATAAATAATCAGCTAGACTAGCTTGATTGGCTAAAAATGGGATGAGATTTGGTGACGTTTTTTCAAAGAAGTGGCTGTCTATGTGATAAAGGTATTTAGCACGTTTTAAGAGATTTTGCAGCAAGACTTCCATAGCTCGGCTAGCGGGGTGAAAATAGACTTGCATGTACATTTGAAAACGGCTGACGATATAGTCTTCAACAGCATGCATGCCATTATATTCAAAGACAATGCTGTCTTTTGTCGGACGAATAACACGCAAGATGCGTGTCAAATCAAATTGACCGTAGTTTGCTCCGCTGTAGTATGAGTCACGTAAAAGGTAATCCATTCGGTCGCAGTCAATTTGACTAGAGATAAGTTGCACCACTTGTTTGTTGTGGTAAGTGTGGTTAATGACACTAGCCACTTTTTCAGGAAAATCTGGCGATACCTGACGTAAAATGGCATTCACTTCGGTATCAGGACTAGTAATGATTTCTTGAGTAATGGCTTCATGGTCTGTGTCAAAAAGCTTTTCAAAAGTGTGTGAATAAGCGCCATGTCCAACGTCGTGCAAAAGCGCAGCTACCATAGTTAAAAGATCTTCATTAGTGTCCCAGATCTCAGGAAATTTGGCATCAAAAATCTCAGTCACTCGTCTAGCGATTTCATAAACACCTAAACAATGTGAAAAACGACTATGGTCAGCACCATGGAAGGTAAAAACAGTTGTCGAGACTTGTTTGACACGACGTAGTCGTTGAAATTCTTTACTATTGATGAGGTCGTAAATGACCGGATGATTGACCGTTATATAATTGTGAACAGGGTCACGAAATACTTTTTCATTCATAATTTCATTATAACAAAAAAGCTAAAAATGCTAAGTGTTTAACTCTTGAAATAATCTTGTTTACGAATGTTAAAAAATTGCTTATAATGGAATTTATGACAAATGAACTGATTTTACGTTTGATTCAATTTTTTTTGGTATTTTTGATTGTATGGATTTTTGTAAGTATTCTTTATCAAGCCAAGAAAAATAGAGTTAATTTAAAAGAAAAATTTTGGACTGGTCTTTGGATAGGTTACGTGACAGATTTGCTTGATACTCTTGGAATTGGAACATTTGCGACCAGTACCGCACTTTTTAAAGCGACTAAGCTTGTGAAGGATGATAAGAAAATTCCAGCGACTCTAGCAACAGCTCATGGAATTCCTGTGATGATTGAGGCGCTTTGCTTTATCACAATTGTCAAAGTTGAATTGCCAACTCTTCTGGCAATGGCTACAGCTTCTTTTACAGGCGCCTGTGTTGGAACACGTGTTACCAAAAATTGGGAAACGCGCCGAGTTCAAAGAGTTCTAGGCACTTTATTGATTGTAGCTGCAATGATTATGATTTATCGCATGTTTGCAAGTCCTGGCAGTGGGGCTAACGAAGGTGTCAGAGGTCTACATGGCATCCTTTTACTTGTTGGGGTGTGTTTTAATTTTGTGATTGGAATGTTAACAACGATGGGGCTTGGAAATTACGCACCTGAGTTGATTTTCTTTTCTATGGTCGGTATTAATCCATCAGTAGCTCTTCCTGTCATGATGCTTGATGCAGCAGTTATTTTATCTGGAAGTACGAGAGAATTTATCAAATCCGAACGTGTCAATTGGTCAGGAGTTCTAGGTATTATTATTGGGGGATCTTTTGGTGTTTTGACAGCAGCATTTTTCCTCAGTCAGCTAGATATTAATAACTTTAAAATCCTGATTATTCTTATTGCTATTTTTACAGGAATTACCTTACTTCGTTCATCAGTAATTAAGCGTTAAAACAGCGTTATTATTGGCTTTACGAGCAAAGAATTGGTATAATTTTAAAGAAAGGAAGAAGCTTACATTAAATGAAACTTCATATTAAAAATAAAATTGATTTAGATGGACAAGTTGAGTTAGTTGAGCAATCATATCCAGTTAAATTAACAGAAAAAAATGGTCATATCTATCTCACTTATACCAATGAAGAAAAAGAAACGGTTATGCTGAAGTGTAATGACCAAGAATTGATTATGACACGTTTTTCAACGCCAAAATCAATCATGCGATTTCATCGTGAAACGCCAGCTTTAGTTACTATTCCGACACCTGTTGGTTTGCAACATTTGCAAACACAAACAAGTGTTTATGAGTTGGATACGAAAGAGCAAAATCTTAAAATCCATTATCAGTTAAAACAGCTCGAAGGGGATAGTGTTTTTGCTAATTATCAGCTAGAAATCAAGTGGCTGTAATCCTAACCAAAGCTTGATATATCAAGCTTCAATGGTTGTAAGATTAGTTGACAAACGTTTTAAAAATTGATATGATTACTCTGTATTCAAGGGAGTAGCAGACGGGTAAAACCCGTGACATGGTCGTCATTACGAAAGAAATTTCCGGCCCTGTCTTAAACAGCGAGACTTGTTTTAAAAAACAGGTCTCTTTTTCTATAGAGGAGACCATAGGAGGAAACTATTTTGTCTAAAGAACAAAGTAAAGCTCTGTTTTATACACAGAGCAAAGATGAAACATTGGAAACTCTAGAGTCATCACGTGATGGTTTGTCTACAGCTGAAGCTCAAAAACGCTTAGACGAGTACGGTCACAATGAACTTGATGAAGGTGAAAAACGTGGTTTGTTTGCGAAATTCATCGATCAGTTCAAAGATTTGATGATAATCATTTTGTTGGTCGCTGCGGCTCTTTCTGTTGTTACAGAAGGAATGCACGGATTGACAGATGCCTTAATTATTCTTGCTGTTGTCATCTTGAACGCAGCCTTTGGTGTTTACCAAGAAGGTCAAGCAGAAGCAGCGATTGAAGCACTAAAAGACATGTCTAGTCAGATCGCGCGTGTTCGTCGTGATGATCATGTGGTGGAAATTGATTCACGCGAATTAGTGCCTGGTGATATTGTTATGCTTGAAGCTGGGGATGTTGTTCCAGCAGATATGCGTCTTTTAGAAGCTGCGTCATTGAAAATTGAAGAAGCAGCTTTGACTGGTGAATCAGTTCCAGTTGAGAAAGATTTGTCTGTTGAGGTTCCAGCTGATGCAGGTATTGGTGACCGTGTGAATATGGCTTACCAAAATTCGAACGTCACTTATGGACGAGGTGTTGGTGTAGTTGTTAACACTGGTATGTTTACTGAAGTTGGTAAGATTGCTGATATGCTTGCCAATGCCGATGAAACAGATACACCACTTAAACAAAGCCTTAATCAATTGTCTAAAGTATTGACTTACTTGATTGTTGGAATTGCTGCTGTTACTTTCCTTATCGGTGTCTTTGTCCGTGGTGAAGCTCCACTTAACGGACTAATGGTTGCGGTAGCTCTTGCGGTAGCTGCTATTCCTGAAGGTTTGCCAGCTATTGTAACAATCGTTTTGTCAATGGGGACAACAACATTGGCTAAACGTAATTCTATCGTTCGTAAATTGCCAGCTGTAGAAACACTTGGTTCTACGGAAATCATTGCCTCAGATAAAACTGGGACATTGACAATGAACCAAATGACAGTTGAAAAAGTGTACACAAATGGTCAATTGCAAAATGCTACTAGCGAAATTGCAGCTGATAATAATACACTTCGTATCATGAACTTTGCTAATGATACTAAAATCGATCCAAATGGAAAATTAATTGGAGACCCAACTGAAACAGCACTAGTTCAATTTGGTCTTGATCATAGTTTTGATATTCGTGAAGTTCTTAAAAAAGAACCACGTGTGGCAGAATTGCCATTTGATTCTGAACGTAAATTAATGTCAACAATTCACGAAGAAGCTGATGGTAAATACCTTGTTGCTGTTAAAGGTGCACCAGATCAATTGCTTAAACGTGTGACTCGCATCGAAGAAAATGGTCAAGTTCGTGATATTACAGCTGATGAGAAGCAAGCTATTTTGCAAGTCAATAAAGACCTTGCAAAACAAGCTCTTCGTGTTCTGATGATGGCTTATAAATATGTTTCTGAAGTGCCAACGCTTGAATCAGAAATTGTTGAGTCTGATTTGATTTTCTCAGGTCTTGTCGGAATGATTGACCCAGAACGTCCAGAAGCAGCGAAAGCTGTTGCTGTTGCTAAGGAAGCTGGTATTCGTCCAATTATGATTACTGGTGACCACCAAGATACAGCAGAAGCTATTGCTAAACGTCTTGGTATCATTGAAGATGACGGTCAAGACCACGTCTTCACAGGTGCTGAACTTAATGAATTGTCAGATGAAGAATTCCAAAAAGTTTTCAAACAATATTCAGTTTATGCACGTGTGTCTCCTGAACACAAAGTCCGTATCGTTAAAGCTTGGCAAAATGAAGGTAAAGTTGTTGCCATGACTGGTGACGGTGTTAATGATGCACCATCACTTAAGACAGCTGATATCGGTATCGGCATGGGGATTACTGGTACAGAAGTTTCTAAAGGGGCTTCTGACATGGTCCTTGCTGATGATAACTTTGCAACGATTATCGTCGCTGTTGAAGAAGGACGTAAGGTCTTCTCTAATATCCAAAAATCAATTCAATACCTTCTTTCAGCTAATATGGCAGAAGTCTTCACAATCTTCTTTGCCACACTATTTGGTTGGGATGTTCTTCAACCTGTACACCTTCTTTGGATTAACTTGGTAACAGATACGCTACCAGCGATTGCGCTTGGTGTTGAACCAGCTGAACCAGATGTGATGACTCACAAACCTCGTGGACGTAAATCAAACTTCTTTGATGGTGGGGTTATGGGCGCAATTATCTATCAAGGTATTTTCCAAACTTTACTTGTTTTAGGTGTTTACGGATGGGCATTGATGTTCCCAGAACATGCTTCAAACCGCATGATGCACGAAGATGCTTTGACAATGGCGTTTGCAACCCTTGGTTTGATTCAATTGCTCCATGCCTTTAACGTTAAGTCTGTTTACCAATCAATCTTTACAGTTGGAGCTTTCAGAAATAGAACCTTTAACTGGGCAATTCCAGTAGCCTTCTTACTATTGATGGTTACTATTGTAGTGCCCGGATTTAACCAATTATTCCACGTTTCACACTTGAGTGTGACACAATGGTTAGCGGTCATCATCGGAAGCTTGCTCATGACTGTTTTGACAGAAATTGTTAAGGCTGTTCAACGAGCTCTTGGTCAAGATGAAAAAGCTATTTAAGTTAGACTAATTATTAGCTAGGACAAATTGTCCTAGCTTTTTTGCTTTCTGAAAACTTTGAAAAATTTATGGTAGAATATTCTGGGGAGGCTTTCATGATTAAAGCAATTATATTTGATATGGATGGTGTTTTATTTAACACTGAGAATTTTTATTTTGACCGTCGTGATGCATTTTTAGGGAGTAAAGGTATTTCTATCAAACATTTGCCACCTAAATTTTTTGTTGGTGGGCGTATGGATCAGTTCTGGGAAAAGATCTTAGGTGACAAGATTTCAGACTACGATACAAAGGTATTAGAAGCAGAATACACTGCTTATAAGAATGTTCATCGACCAGATTATAATCAATTAGTTTTTCCAGATGCTAAAAAAGTTTTAGCTGATTTAAAGGCAAAAGGATTTGTCTTAGCATTGGCTTCAAACACTGTGCGAAAAGATGTTGAACGAGCTTTGACAAAATGTGGTTTGATTGAATATTTTACTTACATTTTGACAGGCGATGATTTTAAAGAAGGTAAACCAAATCCTGCAATTTACAACGCTGCTTGTGTTAAATTAGGATTCGATAAAGGTAATATTGTTATCATTGAAGATAGTCAAAAAGGAATTCAAGCTGGAGTAGCAGCTGGTGTTCGTGTGATTGCCATCCGTGATAAAGTATTTGGCATTGACCAATCACAAGCTAGCCTTTTGGTTGATAGCTTAACCGAAGCTATGCAAGTAATTGAAAAAGAAGCCTAAGTTGTTATATTAAAACTAATTATTTTAAGTAAAATTAGTCAAGAAAAGAAAGTGCCTGTTAGTGGTAGCCAATAGCAATTTTATAGGCTTTATGATAAAATAAAAAAGCAGTAGAGAAATCTATTGAGGCTTAAAAGTACAAAGTTTAGCCGATTTTAGATTGAACTAATTAGGTTTTAAAGGCAGAGTTTAAATTCCTGTTTTTATCTTGCTTTCTTAACGAACTTAATATCTTAATAAAAGGAGTTATCTCATGGAAGTGGCTGAAATTCGCCAAAAAATAGTAGAAAATCAAGAGAAGTTGACTAGCTTCAGGAGGTCTCTTTGACTTAGATCGTTTGGAAGAAGACATTGCGCTTCTTGAAAACAAAATGACTGAGCCAGATTTTTGGAACGACAACATTGCAGCACAGAAAACATCTCAAGAATTGAATGGTTTGAAACAAACCTATGAAACATTTAACGAGATGCAAGAATTGTCTGATGAAACAGAACTTTATTTAGAAATGTTAGATGAAGATGATTCTATTCAAGCTGAGTTAGAAGAAACTCTTGAAAAACTTGATAAAATCATGACAAGTTATGAAATGACACTTCTTCTATCAGAACCATATGACCGTAATAATGCTATCTTGGAAATTCACCCAGGATCAGGTGGTACGGAAGCTCAAGACTGGGCTGATATGCTTTTCCGTATGTATACACGTTATGGAAATGCCAAAGGCTTTAAAGTTGAAACCCTTGACTACCAAGCTGGTGATGAAGCTGGTATCAAATCAGTGACTCTTTCTTTTGAAGGTCCAAATGCATATGGTCTTTTGAAATCAGAAATGGGTGTTCACCGTTTGGTTCGTATCTCACCATTTGATTCAGCTAAACGTCGTCACACATCATTCTCTTCTGTCGAAGTAATGCCAGAATTGGATGATACGATTGAAGTTGAAATTCGTGATGATGATATCAAGATGGATACTTTCCGTTCAGGTGGTGCTGGTGGACAAAACGTCAACAAGGTTTCTACTGGTGTCCGTTTGACCCACATTCCAACAGGAATCGTTGTTGCGTCAACTGTTGACCGTACTCAATACGGTAACCGTGACCGCGCCATGAAAATGTTGCAAGCAAAACTTTATCAATTAGAACAAGAGAAAAAAGCGCAAGAAGTGGATACTCTTAAAGGTGATAAAAAAGAAATCACTTGGGGAAGTCAAATCCGTTCATACGTCTTCACTCCATATACAATGGTTAAAGACCACCGTACAGGCTATGAAGTTGCTCAAGTTGATAAAGTCATGGATGGTGACATTGATGGCTTCATCGACGCTTTCTTGAAATGGCGAATTGATTAATTTAAAAGTAAAATTTTAGGATAACAAAATCGTAAAGGAAAATACAAATGGCATTAATTGAAATGAAAGGTGTAGCTAAAAAGTATCACCGCTCAACAACTGCTTTGAGAGATATTAATGTATCTATCAACCCAGGTGAATTTGTTTATATTGTTGGTCCTTCTGGTGCTGGTAAATCAAGTTTCATTAAATTGCTTTACCGCGAAGAAAAAGTCTCTGCTGGGACACTTAAAGTTGGGGAATTTAACCTTACAAAAATGAAAAAACGTCAAATCCCGATTTTACGTCGTAGCATTGGCGTTGTCTTCCAAGATTACAAACTTCTTCCTAAGAAGACTGTTTTTGAAAACGTTGCTTATGCCATGCAAGTAATTGGTGAAAAGCCACGTGAAATCAAAAAACGTGTGCCTGAAGTGCTTGAACTTGTCGGGCTTAAACACAAAATGCGTTCATTCCCTGATCAACTCTCTGGTGGTGAACAACAACGTGTGGCAATTGCGCGTGCCATCGTTAACAATCCAAAAGTTTTGATTGCTGACGAACCAACTGGTAACCTTGACCCAGAAATTTCTTGGGAAATCATGCAATTGTTAGAACGTATCAACCTTCAAGGAACAACCGTTCTAATGGCAACACACAACAAACAAATCGTTGATAACCTTCGCCATCGCGTTATCGCAATTGAAGAAGGACGTATTGTACGTGATGAAGAGGAAGGAGAATACGGATATAATGATTAGAAACTTTTTCCGCCACTTATGGGAATCTATTAAAAGTTTAAAACGAAACATCTGGATGACCATTGCATCAGTCAGCTCAGTTGCGATTACATTGACACTTGTTGGTATTTTTGCAGCTGTGCTTTTGAACGTTGAAAAAATTGCTCAAGGTATTGAAAATAATATTCAAATTAATGTTTATTTGAATGTCAACTCTGCTGATAATTCAGAAACAAAAACAAATGAAGTTGGTGAAACTGTTCAAAATGATTCTTATCACCAAGTTTATGACCAAATCAATGCACTTTCTGGTGTAAAATCAGTTACTTTCTCAAGTAAAGATGACCAATTAGCTAAATTGAAAGAAACATATGGTGATGACTGGACAATGTTCGATGGAGATTCAAATCCATTGCAAGATGTTTACGTTGTAGAAGCGACATCAGCATCAAAAGTTAAGAAAGTAGCTAATAAAATTTCTAAAATTGAAGGTGTTGAATCAGTTAACTATGGTGGTTCAAACTCAGATCAACTCTTCAAGATTTCTAAATTTATCCGAACATGGGGAGCTGCTGGTACTGTTCTTCTTGTTGTTGTAGCTATTTTCTTGATTTCAAATACAATTCGTATGACTATCATGTCTCGTCACCGCGATATTGAAATCATGCGTTTAGTTGGTGCGAAAAACTCTTATATCCGTGGCCCATTCTTCTTTGAAGGTGCTTGGGTTGGTTTGTTTGGAGCGATTGTTCCATCAATCATTATTTACTTCGGCTATAAAGCTGTTTACGCATCAGTAAATCCACAATTTGAAGTACAAGGATTGACTCTTTACCCAGCTGACACATTTCTTCCAATGATTATTGGTGGTATGTTCGTTGTAGGTATCCTTATCGGATCACTTGGTTCAGTTATCTCAATGAGACGTTATCTTAAAATTTAATAGAAAAAAACAACTTCTGAAAATCAGAAGTTGTTTTAATTTATAAAGTTTGTAATAGCTGTAGCAATTTCTTTTTCTTGTTCTTTTTGAGAAATGCTTGCTTTTCCGTCTTTTGCTTGGTGACCATAATCTCCAAATTTGCTGTGGTTACCTCCAGAGATATTGACGTATTTTGTATCTTGTGGAAGTCTCTTTTTAGCTTTGTTATACTGGTCCCATTTAAGGATTTTATCTTTGCTAGCTGTGATTGAGAGAACTTTTAGCTTGTCTTTTGATAAGTCTGTTTTCTCACTTGGATAGCTTGCAAGAAGAATTAAACCAGTAACGTCTGTTTTGGCTGCATCAGCGTTCATGCAGGCAACAACGCCACCTAGTGAGTGTCCAGCGAGGTAGACATTTTTTAAGTTCTTTTCTTTGATGACGGTTAAAGCTTTTTTACTCGATAGCACAGGAAGATTTAGGGGTGTTTTCAAAATGTAAACATTATATCCTGACTTGGTTAAATCATTAGCTAAGCCAGCGTAGGCTTTTTCCTCAACGACAGCACCTTGATAAAAGATAATAGTTGCTTTTGTGCTTTCTTTACTTTCAAACAGTAGATAGTCTTTGGTGATTTTAGCGGATTTAGCAGTTGCCATAGAACTTTGATGTGCTTGGTAGGTTTTATAACGAATAAAACCAAGGCCTAGAACAAGCAGAGTTGTTAAACAAACTAAAAAATAGAGTAGATATTTTTTAGTTTGTTCATAGTGTGTTAAAATACGGGTTAAAATTCTTTTCATGTGCAATAGTCGTTTCACGACCATGGCCAGGGTATACGGTGAAGTGATTTGGAAGGCTAAAGAGTTCAGTTTCGATACTATTTAGTAATTGTACTGTGTTACCAGTTGGCAAATCAGTACGCCCAATGGTTTCACGAAAGAGCGCATCACCGGTGATAACAAGCTCATCATCAGGGAAAACTAGTGAAACACTTCCCCACGAATGTCCTGGTGTTTGACGTGCTTGAAAACGAAAACCAGCTAATACATAATCTTCTTGATATTGGAAGTGGTGTTCAGCAGGTTTTAAAATCACATCATCCATATCAGTATGACGGTCTAAGCCTGAAAAGTTATCTTTTGGGGAATAAAGCCAAGACGCTTCTTTTTCAGAGATATAAACAGGTGGCTGCCCAAAAGTATCACGAATCACATCAAGCCCCATGATATGGTCGTAATGAGCGTGGGTGATTAAAATAGCAGCTACAGGCTTATCAATAGCCGTAATTTTTTCTTTAATTTTATCTGTATTGCTACCAGGGTCAACAACAATGATAGCTTGGTCATTGACCAATAAGTAGGTATTTTCACGTGCAACGTGGTTTAATAATCTAAAAATCTTCATAAAAAAAGTGTATCAAAAAAGTCTTTAAAAGTCATACAATCTCTTTTGCTAAAAGCCATTTTTTCACTATCTTATTTTTTGGATTAGGTGAATGTGGGCTTTAAAAATGGTATAATTTAAATGTTATGATGCAAGTTAATTCTCAAAAATATGCTGTTGTGGATTTGGAGGCAACAGGTGCCCATGCAATGGCAGAAATTATTCAGGTTGGCATTGTCATTATTGAAAATAATCAGATTGTGAAGACCTATCAAACGGATGTTAATCCGCACGAGGCCTTAACTGAACACATTATTCATTTAACGGGGATAACAGATGAGCAATTGGCAAAAGCGCCAGATTTTTCACAAGTTGCTCAAGAAATTTATCACTTGATTTCGGATTGTGTTTTTGTGGCTCACAATGTGAAATTTGATGCCAATCTTTTAGCAGAAAAATTATTCTTAGAAGGGTACGAATTACGTACGCCACTTGTTGATACGGTTGAGCTATCACAAGTTTTTTATCCAACTCTTGAAAAATATACACTAGGACATTTAGCAGATGTTTTACAACTAGATTTGACAGATGCGCACACGGCTATTTCTGATGCTTATGCGACTGCTCAGCTATTGTTAAAACTAAAAGAAAAAATGGAAAGTCTGCCAAAAGAACTGCTAGAACAACTCTTGCCTTTTTCTGATAATCTCTTATTTGAAACGGGGATGTTGGTTGAGGAGAGCTTTAAAAAAGCAAAAGTCATGTCAAAAAAAGACTACCAAGAAGTTAGTGGTTTGATTTTACGACGTGCTAAAACCATTGGCAGTGAGCGTAAGCTGTCTGATGATTTTGAGTTAAATATGGCGCTTTTAGGCTTGGATGCGCGTGAGAAGCAAACTCGCTTTGCTCAGATGGTTAAAGATGATTTTCAAAGTTCAAAAATCTCATTCTTAGAAGCTCAGGCTGGTCTCGGAAAGACTTATGGATATCTTTTGCCACTTTTGCAGTTAGCACAAGATGAACAAATTATTGTTTCAGTGCCAACAAAAATTTTGCAAGACCAAATCATGGCCAATGAAGCTAAAAAGATTCAAGAAGTCTTTCACATTTCTTGCCAATCCATCAAAGGACCTGGCAATTATATTAAGTTAGATTCTTTTGCTGAAACCTTGCACCGAGAAGGGGATAATCGCTTAGTTAATCGCTACAAGATGCAATTGCTTGTCTGGTTGACTGAGACCTTAACGGGTGATTTGGACGAAATCAGACAAAAATACTCCTTTGAAACTTATTTTGAACAGATTAAGCATGATGGGAATCTGAGTGAAAAATCCTTATATAAGGATGTCGATTTTTGGAATCGCACTTATGAAAATGCTAAGCACAGTAAGCTTTTAATTATTAATCATGCGTATTTCTTAGAACGTGTTCAAGATGATAAGGCTTTTGCGGCTAAGAAAATTTTGGTATTTGATGAAGCGCAAAAATTGATTTTGAATCTAGAACAATTTTCACGTCGCCGTGTTAATGTAACGCAGTTGGTTCAAAAACTTGAAAAGCATTTGGATGCTGCTCTTCCGACGCTTGAAAAACGTTTGATTGAAAGCTTATCATTCCAACTAAGCCATTTAGAAACTCGTTTTTATCAAAATCAAGAAATTTATGTGACGACAGAAGATGCTCACCGAGTAGAACAAGCTGCTAAAGAGTTGCTTGCTCTTAATCCTAAGTGGCGTTATCTGTGCTTGGAAGATTTGTTAGCTTTATTTGCACAGCCATTTACGGATTTTTGGTTTGAGACAAGTTTTGAAAATGAAAAACGTCAGACCTATTTGAATGCAAGTAGTGGTGAACTCTTGAATTTCCAAGACTTCTTGCCAGAAACACGCAAGACTTACATGGTTTCTGCGACTCTGCACATTAGTCCGCAAGTTAGTCTAGCAGATTTGCTTGGCTTTGAGCAGTATCATTACATGAGCATTGAGCGCGAGAAGCAAACGTCACAACGCATTTGGATTGATGAAGAAATGCCAAATGTTGCTGAAATCTCTGATGAAGCATACGCTGATGCGATTGCTGAGCGAATTTATCAGATTAGACAATTAGATGAGCAGATGCTAGTGCTATTTAACTCTAAGAAAGCCATGTTTGATGTTTCTGAACGTTTGGATGAGATGGAACTTCATCATCTGACACAAGAGAAAAACGGGACAGCTTACAATGTTAAGCGTCGTTTTGAACGCGGTGAAAGTCATATTTTACTTGGGACTGGTGCTTTCTGGGAAGGTGTGGACTTTGTGCAATCTGATAAAATGATTGAGGTTATTACACGTTTACCGTTTGAAAATCCTAAGGATTTATTTGTTCAGAAAATCAGTAATCATTTGCTAGCGCAAGCTAAATCGCCTTTCAATGATTATTCTTTGCCGTTAGCTATTTTAAAACTAAAACAAGCTATCGGAAGAACTATGCGACGTGAGAAGCAACGCTCGGCGGTGCTTTTGCTTGACCCACGAATTTTGACAAAATCGTACGGAAGAATCATCAATGATGCTTTATCTGAAGAATTTTACATTTCTCATCAAAAATTTTCAAAGAGTCTCACTGAAATAAAGAATTTTCTGCTATAATAAAAGAGATAAACAAAAGGGGAGAAGTAAATGAAAAAATTAACACCAGTAAAACAGTATTTACTTGGTTTTAGCTTGATTTTATTAGTTCTCTTGCTTTCTGCTGCAACTGTTTTGGATTTAGCGATTCAGCCAAAACGTCGCGCAGAAAAACTAGCGACCCAAGTAGCCATTGAAAAAGCTGATTTGGTTCAAACATCTTCTGTTGACCTTTACAATGGTTCTAAGACCTATTACAGTGTTTTTGGAACGACAGCCTCAGGTGATCAGAAGATTGTTGCTGTAGGTGAAGACAATGGTAAGGTATTTGTCTATTCTGTCACTGATGGGATTAATCGTAAGCAAGCTGAGCAAGTAGCAGCTGCTAATGGTGCGACTGGCATTTCAAAAGTTGTTTACGGAATTGATGGCAAGACTCCAATTTGGGAAGTCACAGCTACTGATGGTTATTATCTTGTGAATTTTGAAACAAGTGAGCTCGTGAAGAAGGAGGGCATATGACAAACTTATCAAATCGCGTGTTGAACATGGAAGAAAGTGTGACTTTAGCAGCGAGTGCGCGTGCCAAAGCCTTGAAAGCGCAAGGACGTGATATTTTATCACTAACTTTAGGAGAACCAGATTTTGTAACTCCTAAGAATATCCAAGATGCAGCAGTTGAAGCTATTCAAAATGGTAAAGCAAGCTTCTACACTGTCGCTTCTGGTCTTCCAGAATTGAAGGATGCAATCAACAATTACATGGAAAATTTCTACGGTTATTCAGTTAATCGTAATCAAGTGGTTGTTGCAACAGGCGCTAAATACATTCTTTATACTTTCTTTACAACTGTTCTTAATCCAGGCGATGAGGTTATTATTCCAACACCATGTTGGGTGTCTTATGTCGATCAAGTTAAAATGGTTGATGGTGTTCCCGTAACAGTTGCGACAACTGAAGCAAATAACTTCAAAGCTACTGTTGAACAACTTGAAGCTGCTCGTACAGATAAAACAAAGGTTTTATTATTGAATTCACCATCTAATCCAACTGGTATGATTTACAGCCGTGATGAATTAGAAGTAATTGGTAATTGGGCTGTTGAACACAACATCTTAATCTTGGCAGACGATATTTATGGTCGTTTGGTATATAATGGAAATGAATTTACACCAATTTCAACAATTTCTGAAGCTATCAGAAATCAAACAGTTGTTGTAAATGGTACTTCAAAAACTTATGCCATGACTGGTTGGCGTGTTGGTTTTGCGGTTGGTAATGAAGAAATCATTTCAGGTATGGCAAGAGTTATCAGCCAAACAACATCAAACTTAACGGCAGTTTCACAATACGCAGCAATCGAAGCATTTACTGGTTCACAAGATTCTATTGAAGTTATGCGTAAGGCTTTTGAAGAACGTCTTAATACCATTTATCCATTGCTTTGCGAAGTTCCTGGTTTTGAAGTGATTAAACCTCAAGGTGCTTTCTATCTTTTCCCTAACGTGAAAAAAGCGATGGAAATGAAAGGCTTCACTGATGTGACTGCTTTTACAACAGCTATTCTTGAAGAGGCAGAAGTAGCTCTTGTTACTGGTGCTGGTTTCGGTGCTCCTGAGAATGTTCGTTTGAGCTATGCGACTGATATGGATACTTTGAAAGAAGCTGTAAGACGTTTGAAAGCATTCATGGAAAAATAAGATGTCCAAAAAACGAAAACTTATTATTGCATTAGTTGCTTTTTCAGGAATTGTTGCAGTTGGACTTGGCATTCATTTTAAACCAACTTCCCCAGAATTAACCAAACTGGGGGATTACTCGGTTACTTCCAAGGGCATGCGTTTTGAAATTGATCTGGCTAGCAACAGCACAACTGGTTATACTTGGACTGCCAGTGATGTGAATAAGGAAAATTGCACCTTAGATGATATTGTTTATCAAGCTTATCCTAGTAAAGACAATCGAGTAGGGTCTGATGGCTACAGTCGTGTGACCGGAAAAGTCAAAGAAGCTGGTCAGACGCAATTTCATTTAACCTATTGCCAAGATTGGGAAGGCGGTAAAAAAGAATTGACTTACCGCATTACTATCAGTAGTTCAAAAACTAAAATTAATAAGATTAAACTGACAAAAGTGTCAGAGTAATATTTGAAAAGAGGAATTATGTCTAAAGATTACGTATCAATTATTGATGTTAAAAATCATGTTGGTGAAGAAGTCACAATCGGGGCTTGGGTAGCTAACAAATCAGGAAAAGGAAAAATTGCTTTCTTACAACTTCGTGACGGGACCGCATTCTTCCAAGCAGTTGCTTTCAAACCAAACTTTATTGAAAAATATGGTGAAGAAGAAGGAACTGAAAAATTCAACACAGTTAAACACCTTAGCCAAGAAACTTCTATCCTTATTACAGGTATCGTTAAAGAAGATTCACGTTCAAAATTTGGTTACGAACTTGATGTGACTGACCTTAAAATCGTTGGTTATTCAGAAGATTACCCAATCACTCCAAAAGAACACGGTACTGATTTCTTGATGGATCACCGTCACTTGTGGTTGCGTTCACGTAAACAAATGGCTATCATGCAAATCCGTAACGCTATCATCTACGCTACATATGATTTCTTTGATAAAAATGGTTTCATCAAATTTGATAGCCCAATCTTGTCAGGAAACGCTGCTGAAGATTCAACAGAATTGTTTGAAACTGACTACTTTGGTACACCTGCTTACTTGAGCCAATCAGGTCAATTGTACCTTGAAGCTGGTGCTATGGCACTTGGTCGTGTCTTTGACTTTGGTCCTGTATTCCGTGCTGAAAAATCAAAAACTCGTCGTCACTTGACTGAGTTCTGGATGATGGATGCTGAATATTCATTCCTATCACACGAAGAATCTCTTGATCTTCAAGAAGCTTACGTTAAAGCCCTTATCCAAGGTGTTCTTGACCGTGCTCCACAAGCTCTTGAAATTTTGGAACGTGATATTGATTTGCTTAAAAAATACATTGCAGAACCATTCAAACGTGTATCTTACGATGATGCTATCGATCTTCTTCAAGAACACGAAAATGATGAAGATGCTGATTACGAACACCTAGAACACGGAGACGACTTTGGTTCACCACACGAAACTTGGATTTCAAACTACTTTGGTGTACCAACATTTGTTATCAACTATCCAGCAAGCTTCAAAGCCTTCTACATGAAACCAGTTCCTGGTAACCCAGAACGCGTCTTGTGTGCTGACCTTCTTGCACCAGAAGGATACGGAGAAATCATCGGTGGTTCAGTTCGTGAAGATGACTACGATACACTTGTTGCTAAAATGGATGCTCTTGGTATGGATAAATCAGAATATGAATTCTACCTTGACCTTCGTAAATATGGTTCAGTGCCACACGCTGGATTCGGTATCGGTATCGAACGTATGGTAACATTCGTAGCTGGAACTAAACACATTCGTGAAGCCATTCCATTCCCACGTATGCTACACCGTATTAAACCTTAGAAAGTTGACCGCGACGCTTTTAGAATGGGAATGAAACTTTTTCATTCTAGAAGCTAGTCAGTCCTTTAGCTAAGTGCCAATAGGACTTAGCGTGTCAAATTAGCGGAGCGAAGTGAGGCGAGATTTGACTAAGGAATGATATTAAACCTTAATAAATAAAGATTATTAAAGCCTGAACTTTTGAGTTCAGGCTTTTTAAGTTTGTTTAAGGAATATTTGCTAAAATTTTCGTAAGAGGTGATTGACATGATAACTTATATCGCGAAAATTACCTTTTTTGATAAGACATTTTGTATTGCACTAGACCTAAGAAGGGTTTCACACCCGCTTTTAGAACAGATTAAACGACAAGTAGGTTTAGTTGAGCATGATTTACAAATCTGGCAAGAAGCTCTTTCAGATAGCTTTAAAAGCTTAATAAGTGATACTTTCTTTAGTAAAACGTTTTTTATCAGAGCTTTGCAGGAACACTTTTCTGATTTAGGAAAGCACGAGGCAATTGCTTCGATTGCTTGCCAGACCTTGACATAAGTTAAAATCCCAGCCAAATTGGTTGGGATTTTTTTAGTTTTTAGCAGTCATAAGGTTTGGCGCAAAAGTTTTGAGTGATTTGATGATAGCAAGTACTAAAGCAAGGCTAATGAGACGGTCAGCATAGTCAGTAATGGCTTGAACCAAAACTAAACTTGCTGTCATGTCAATGCCTAAGCCGTGAAGAATTTGTGCCAAGATGCCAGAACCACTTGAAGTAATACCATGGAAAAGAATGACTGTGATACTTGATGAAACAACTGTTCCAGGAAGTGAGACAAGTAAGCTTTTCCAGATTAAGTCTTTTGATTTGCTTGTTTCTTTAACTAAGAAACCTGTAATAAAAGCAGCTACGATAGCTACAGGTGCAAAGTAAATAGCAAAGATATCAGTCGTCATCCAGCTAATCAAGGCACTGACAATAGCAGTACCAGCACCAAGCCATGGTCCAAAGACAACAGCGACCAACAATGTTCCAATCATATCAAGATAAATTGGCAGACGTAAGAATAAAGCGATATTTGCGCCAATATAGTTAATTGCAATGGCAATTGCCATAAAAGAAATGATACGAATTGATGAATTTTTCATAATTTAACTTTCTAACTTCAGATTTTTGAGATCATCTTGAATGATGTCTTTTTGTGCATCTAAAAGTACGGTTAGAAAATCTTCCCAGAATAGGCTTGGGTTAACCTGAGTCAAAATAGTACTGTTCTTAGGTTTGTGGTAAAAATCGTATTGATCGACGACAGTTTGCCCAATAGCGATGCCGTCAGTAACAACATCAGTGTAAGCCTCAAAACCTGAGCAGACCTCGCTGTTGACAAAATATGCCAATGCAAGAGGGTCATTAATCACACAGCCAATGATATGTTCGTATTCCCAGTGAAAATCAAAGTAAAAACGGGTGATTTTTGTAATGAATGCTGTCATTTCAGCATTAATACGACTCATATATTCTAAATGATTTGGTGTTAAGACAATATGGCGAGTGGTATCAAGTCCAACCATTTCAACTTTGCGACCTAAACGTTCAAAAGTGATTTGTGCCGCATGAGGGTCGCACCAGTAGTTGTATTCAGCAACAGGTGAACAATTGCCATGTGATTTGAAATTTCCTCCCATGCTGACAAAACGGTGACAGTTTTCGCCGAGCTTAGGATTTATTTCAAGAGCTTTTGCGATATTGGTTAAAGGACCTAGGGCAATGATAGAAGTATCTTTAGGGGCTTTAAAGTAATCGGCTAAAAATTGCTCTGCTGATTTTTCTTGAACATGAGGAGTGTGTTTGAGTGGGAAATTATTTTCGCCAAGACCGTCCATACCATGAGTATCTTGGGCAGAAACGTAATCTCGTGTCAGCGGTGTACTAGCTCCTTGGTAGACAGGAACATCTAGTCGATCAAGCAGTTCTAGGCTTGTAAAAGTATTTTTAACGCCGAGATCTGTTGGACAATTTCCAGCGACGATGGTGATTGCAACCACTTCTAAATTTGGATGTTTGAGGGCATAAAGTAGTGCTAGTGTATCGTCGATACCAGGATCACAATCGATAATAATTTTTTGCTTAGTCATCCTTTCCTCCTTTCTTAAAAATATTTATAAAAAATAAAAAGGACCTTGTTTTCTAAAAAACAAAGCCACTCAAAAAAGATGCTCAACAAAGAGCAGGTCTCAATTTGTAGATAGCTAGTTTTTTATTCTGGGAGTTTTCGAACCAGTCCAAAAGTAGTACTTTTGATTATGCACGCCTTCTATTATATAAATAATTTGCTTTTTTGTAAATATTTGAAAATAAATGTATTTTTACTTATTAATATGTTTCAATTTTCAGAATATTTTGTTATAATAATCCTAATCTATTTGAGAGAAGGTGAAAATTTATGGTGAAAACAATTCACACGGACAAAGCGCCAGCAGCAATTGGTCCTTACGTTCAAGGAAAAGTTGTTGGTAACTTCCTTTTTGCTTCAGGTCAAGTTCCTTTGTCACCTGAAACTGGTGAAGTTATTGGGACAAGCATTCAAGAACAAACCAAACAAGTTCTTAAAAATATTTCTGCGATTTTAGCAGAAGCAGGTACTGATTTTGACCATGTGGTTAAAACGACATGTTTCTTAAGTGACATGGATGACTTTGTTCCATTTAATGAAGTTTACGCTACGGCTTTTAAAGCTGATTTTCCAGCGCGCTCTGCTGTTGAAGTTGCTCGTTTGCCAAAAGACGTCAAGGTAGAAATTGAAGTCATCGCTTATCTCGACTAGATGTTCTCTTAATATTATTTGACACGAAAAAAGTTCGCTATTCTCTCGGCGAACTTTTTTCTATTGCGTTAGATTGATTAATTTGCTTTTTGCATTTTTTTAGCGGTTGTCATCATCAAGCGAATACGGTTCAATTGGTTAACTTCTGATGAACCTGGGTCATAATCGATTGGTGAGATATTGGCACCTTTGAATTGTCGGCGGAGTTCTTTTAGCATTCCTTTTCCGACGATGTGGTTTGGAAGACAACCAAATGGTTGAAGACAAACGATATTTTTAACACCATTGTTGAGTAATTCAATCATTTCACCAGTCAAGAACCAACCTTCACCAGTGTGGTTACCGATTGAAACGACTTTTTCGGCACCTTTAGCGATATCATAGATTGATTCGATACCTTCGAAACGCTCAGATTTTTCAAGAGCTTTGTTTATTGGTTTTTCAAGAAGATTGATGGCATCGATACCAAGTTTTGCTAGGCGTTTTGATTTTTGGCTCATATTGAGCTCATCGGCTTTCCAAATTTGGTTGAAGAGTGAGTAATTCATAAAGCCAATCAAGTCTGGCACAACGGCTTCACCACCTTCATTTTCAATGATAGCAACAATGTCGTTGTTAGCTGTAGGGGCATATTTGACCAAGATTTCTCCAACCACACCAACACGTGGTTTTTGACCAAAGTCGATGGTTTCAAGATTATCAAAGTCTTTAATGATTCGTTTCATGTTGTGGTTGAATTCGAAGTAAGAGCCTGATTTGACATTCTTACGAGCGATTTCAAGCCATTTTTCGTATAAGGCATTGGCAGAACCTGGAACGGCTTCATAAGGACGAACGCGGTAGAGCACTCGTTCAAAAAGGTCACCGTAAAGTACGCTGATAAGCAGACGTTTGACAAATGGTAAGGTTAAACTCCAACCAGGTGTTTCTTCTGTACCTTGATTTCCCATGGAGACGGAAACCACAGGAATTTGAGGATAGCCAGCATCTTTTAAGGCTTTTCGCAAGAGCGGAATGTAGTTGGTTGCACGGCAACCTCCACCAGTTTGAGTCATCATGACGCTGGTATTGTCGAGGTCGTACTTACCACTTTGAAGTGCTTCGAGCAATTGGCCGATAGTGATGATAGCTGGGTAGCAAGCATCGTTATGAACAAATTTTAGACCAACATCAACAGCTTTTCTGTCCATAGCTGGGAGAATCACAATATTATAGCCAGCTTGTTTGAAGGCTTCTTCAATTAGACCATTTTGGTGAATTGGTGAAAGCATTGGCATGAGAAGGGTGTGTTTCTTCTTCATATCTTTTGTGAAGGTAGGTTCTATGCTTTCTTCATCAGCTTTGCTGGTAAATTGTGGAACTTGATTGAAAATATGATTGAGATTAGCTTTTTTAGCTTTCTTGTCACGTTCTTCAACAGCAGCTTTAAGAGAACGAAGACGAATACGGATGGCACCAAGGTTGCTTCCTTCGTCGATTTTTAGGACGGTGTAAAGCTTGTTGTGAGCTCGCATGATTTCTTCAACTTGATCAGTTGTGACGGCATCAAGCCCGCAACCAAAGCTGTTTAATTGGACTAATTCAAGGTTAGGATTTTTAGAAACGACTTTAGCAGCAGCGTAAAGACGTGAGTGGTAAACCCATTGGTTAACCACGCGTAAACCTGAAACTTCTTCAAGTCCAGCTACCATATCTTCTGTTAAAACGTGGAAACCTTCTTGGGTGATGATGTTAGCAATCCCATGGTTGATTTCTGGGTCGAGGTGATATGGGCGTCCAGAAAGCACAATTGCTTTTTCGTCGTTGAGAGCTAGTTTACTAAGGAGCTCATCAGCCTTATCTTGTAAATCTTTCTTGAAGTCAGTTAAGACTTGATAGCCATGTTCAACGGCTTCGCGAATATCAGCTTCTGTAATGTCATTATAATCAGCAAAGCTTTTGACAAGTGATTTGACAACAGATTTATGGTCGGCCAAGTTAACAAATGGATGGAAGTATTTGACCTCACCATTGCGGATAGGGTCCATGTTTTTTTCGATGACTTCTGGATAACTTTGAACGATTGGGCAGTTGTAGTGGTTAGGCGCTTTGCTATTTTCAATTTGTTCGTAAATGACACTAGGGTAGAAAATGGCATCCACTTTGCGCTCGATTAAACTTTGAATGTGACCGTGCACCATTTTGGCAGGGTAACAAACGGTATCACTTGGGATAGTTTCAATTCCCTTTTCAAATAATCGTTTGTCTGATTTTGGTGAGATTTGAACACGGAACTTCAAGTCAGTAAGAACAGTGTGCCAAAGTGGGTAATTTTCATACATGTTAAGTACACGTGGAACCCCAACGACACCGTGGACAGCGTCACGTTTTGACAGTGCTTTAAATTTAAAGATTTTTTTATATTTGTAATCAACCAGATTTTCTTTTTGGTTGCTACGGTCAAATTTGATTTTAGTAACTTTTTCAGCACCGCGTTCGCAGCGGTTACCAGTAACGAATTTTGAACCGTCGTTAAAGATGGTAACCGTTATGGCACAGTTATTTTCACACATGCCGCAACGGGTAAACTCTTTTTGAGTGGTAAAGTGATCAAGTTCTTCAAGTCCCATCAAACTTGATTTTGTGCGATTGGCTGTAAGTGATATTTCAGTCATGCAATCCCTCCTTTACTGTGCCGCGCTGACTTCAAGAGCAGCTTCTTGGTTGGCTAATTCATCTTCGTATTTTTCCTTAGCGATAATAGCACAGCCATAAGCTCCCATAAGTCCAGCAATGCTTGGTCGAACGACTTCGCGTTCGCTGACGAGTTCAAAGGCACGAAGAACGGCTTCATTGTAGAAAGTTCCACCTTGAACGACGATTTTCTCACCCAAATCTTCGGGGCGTTTTAATTTGATAACTTTGTAAAGGGCGTTTTTGATGACAGAGTATGAAAGTCCTGCGGAAATATCAGCAACAGTTGCCCCTTCTTTTTGAACTTGTTTTACCTTAGAGTTCATAAAGACTGTGCAGCGTGAACCGAGGTCAACGGGGTGCTTAGCAAGAAGAGCGACTTTGGCAAAATCTTTGACATCGTATTTAAGAGATTTGGCAAAGGTTTCAATAAATGAGCCGCAACCTGAAGAGCAAGCTTCGTTTAGTTGGATACTCGATAAAGCGCCATCACGCACACTCATGGCTTTCATATCTTGACCACCAATATCAAGGATAAAGTCAACCCCTGGGTTGAAGTAATTAGCTGCTTTGAAGTGAGCTACGGTTTCAACCTCACCGTAATCAACGTGAAGAGCTGCTTTAATCAAATTTTCACCATATCCAGTCACGCAAGAACGAGCAATGAAAGCATCTTCTGGCAATTGATGGTAAAGTTCTTTTAGGATAGCAATGACATTTTCAAGAGGTTGTCCTTGGTTATTGCCGTAGTGTTGGAATAAAATAGCTCCTTTAGGATCTGTGAGGACAACTTTTGAAGTAGTTGAGCCTGCATCGATACCAAGGAAAAGAGGCCCAGAAGCAGTGGTAATGTCTTTGTATTCAACGCTAGCTTTATCGTGACGGGCGTGCCAAGCATCCAGTTCAGCTTGATCTTTGAAAAGAACATCAAGAGTATTTTTAGGAACTAGAGATTGTGAGCTATTATTTTCTAAGTTATGAATGATTCCAGATAAGCTGATTTGAGTTTGGTTCTCATCAAGAGCAGCTCCTATGGCAACGAAAAGTTGTGGATTTTCAGGGAAAATCACATGTTCTGGTTTGATATCAAGGGTTTCAATGAAACGCTTACGAAGTTCACTCATAAAAAAGAGCGGTCCACCAAGAAAGGCGATATTTCCAGTGATTTTACGCCCAGAAGCTAATCCAGCAATGGTTTGATTGACAACAGCTTGGAAAATCGAAGCGGCAATGTCTTCTTTTCTGGCCCCTTCATTAATTAAAGGTTGGACGTCAGTTTTAGCAAATACCCCACAACGACTGGCAATTGGGTAAATGGTTTCGTAACCTTTGGCAAGCTCATTGACCCCGTTGGCATCTGTTTTTAAAAGTCCAGCCATCTGATCGATGAAAGCTCCTGTACCGCCGGCACATGTTCCGTTCATGCGTTGTTCAAGGGTATCGCCAAAGAAAGTCATTTTGGCATCTTCACCACCAAGCTCGATTACCACATCAGTTTGTGGAATGAATTTTTCAACGGTAGTAGTCGCAGCAATAACTTCTTGGACGAAAGGAATTTCAGCCACATCAGATAAGCCTATACCCCCAGAACCAGTAATGGCAATAGTGACAGTTTGATCGCCGATTTCAGAAATGGCTTCATTTAAAACCTTGATAGTTGCTGTTTTGACGTCTGAAAAGTGACGCTCGTAACTTGAAAATAGTAACTGATAATTATCGTCAAAAATGACAACTTTAACAGTGGTCGATCCGACATCTATACCTGCTTTATACATTAATAAAAAACCTAAAAGTGTTAGAAGGTAGTAGATAAATATCATTCCTAAAAATGACTCATTATCTAGCAACGAATAATGTAGTTACATCGACTGTTCTTTAACACTATTTCAATCCTTTCTTACTTATCTCACACGCTGTTAATGTCACAACAGAATGTTGCTTATTCAACAGAGTGTTTGTTATAATAGTATTATAAAACACTCATTGTCAATTGCAATCGCTAATTTTTTAACTTGTGTTGTTTAAGCAACACATCCCCGACAATCTGTTGTTTATCTCGGAGGAATAGCTCATGAAACTTACTGATATTCGTTATTTGAGAACAGAAAAATTGATTTTTGATGCCTTTGCCAAACTTCTCAGCGAGAAACCTTATGAGAAAATTACGGTACAAGATATTGCTGATGAAGCCATGATTAATCGTGCCACTTTTTATGCACATTATGCGGACAAAGATGACCTTCAAAAAGGGATTCAGCAACAAGTTCTAGAGCAAATGTCTGACATGATTGATGCAGCACAGATTACAAATGGTGAACGCGTAAAAGTTAAGCGAGCTGAGAAACTTTTAACGGAGTTTTATCATGGATTGGAGAAAAATGCTGCGATTGCTAAAATTGTTCTAAAAAGCATTTCTCAGGAAGTCATGCAAGAAGAATTTGGAAGTTTGGTACATGAAAAATATGATCATTTGCTTGCGAAACTAAATGTCACTGAATCTGGCGAGCAAGTCCCGACTGATTTTGTTGTGGCTTACTTAACGAGTATTTTTACAGGGACTTTACTTTGGTGGATTAAGTCAAATTTTTCAATACCAGCAAAAGAACTAGCCCGCTTGGTTTTGACCTTGGTTAGTAACGGCCACCTTACTGTTATAGGCGTCATCATCGATCGAGAAGATTAGTAGAAAAGAGCTGAGAAGTCAGCTTTTTTGTTTTATTTCTGGTATAATGGAAGAGACAGAAAGAAGGATCTTATGAGTCAAAAACAACTAATACAAGATAGCATTGATCATCACGATTATCCAATTGAAGAGGGCGTTATCATCGATTCTCTGGATATTAGATTACAAGAGATTATCAAAAAGAAGCATCCTGATATTGCTAGTGGTGCCTTTATTAGCTATAAGAATCTGACTTATTACCGTCTTCTTTTTTTAGAGGAGATTATCGATAAAGCTAATCGCAAAAATGACTACGTCCGTGAAGCTGTTTACGACACGACTAAGCACCAAGGTTATACAGCTTTAGATGTCCAAGACCAATTGGACAGAAAGATCACCTTTGGACAAAAAATTGCGGATGATGTGGCTCGTTTTGGTGGGTCTTGGACCTTTATTATTACCTTCATCTGCTTTATGGGAGTTTGGATGGCTTTGAATGTTTTGAAGCCCTTTGGCATTGTATTTGACAAATATCCATTTATTTTGTTAAACCTTGCCTTGTCAACACTAGCTGCGCTTCAAGCTCCTTTGATTATGATGAGCCAGAACCGTGCTTCTGACTATGATCGCTTGCAAGCTAAGAATGATTACAATGTTAATAAGGTATCAGAAGAAGGTATTCGATTGTTACATACAAAATTGGATCACTTAGTTCAGCAAGATCAGTCGGATTTACTAGAAATTCAGAAATTACAAACGGAAATGTTAGCTTCTTTGACAAAACAATTAGTGAGTATGCAGGAAGAACAGGTGCGTTTAGTAGGTCAAATTGAAAAAATGAGAAGGAGCGAAGAAAATGTCTGATAAAGAGATTAACTTAGTTATTGTAACTGGGATGAGCGGTGCTGGTAAGACAGTTGCCATTCAATCCTTTGAAGATTTAGGGTATTTTACCATCGATAACATGCCACCAACTTTGGTGCCAAAATTTATTGAATTAGTTGAAAAAACAAGTGACAATAATCGTGTTGCTCTTGTGGTGGACATGCGTAGTCGTCTCTTCTTCAACGAAATTACTTCTGTTTTAGATAAAATTGATTCAAATCCAAAAATCGACTTCAAGATTCTTTTCTTAGATGCAACAGATGGCGAATTGGTAGCTCGTTATAAAGAGACACGTCGTAGTCACCCGTTGGCAGCTGACGGACGTATTTTAGATGGAATCAAGTTAGAACGTGAGTTGCTTGCACCTTTGAAAAACTTGAGCCAAAATGTGGTTGATACAACAGAATTAACCCCTCGTCAATTGCGTAAGACAATTTCTGAACAATTTACAAGTGATGAAAATCAAGCTTCATTTCGTATTGAAGTCATGAGTTTTGGTTTCAAATTTGGTTTACCACTCGATGCAGACTTGGTATTTGACGTACGCTTCTTGCCAAATCCATACTACAAACCAGAACTTCGTAATCAAACTGGCCTTGAAAAAGACGTTTATGATTATGTCATGAATCATGAAGAATCAGAAGATTTCTACCAACATTTGATTGGTCTCATTAAACCTATTTTGCCGGGCTACAAAAAAGAAGGAAAATCTGTATTGACCATTGCTATTGGTTGTACAGGAGGTCAACACCGAAGTGTTGCCTTTGCTCATCGCTTAGCTGAAGAGTTAGAAGCGGACTGGGTAGTCAATGAAACCCACCGCGATAAAAATCGTCGCAAGGAGACTGTGAACCGTTCATGAGAAAACCTAAAATTACCGTTATCGGTGGAGGAACAGGGATTCCAGTTATTTTAAGTAGTTTAAGACACGAAGAGGTCGATATTACAGCCATCGTAACGGTCGCTGATGATGGCGGTAGTTCAGGAGCTTTGCGTTCGGTTATGCAACTGACACCACCTGGAGACCTTAGAAATGTCCTGGTGGCTATGAGTGATATGCCTAAGTTTTACGAAAAAGTCTTTCAATATCGCTTTGCTGAAGGGGATGGTCCGCTTGCTGGACACCCTCTTGGAAATCTTATCATTTCAGGAATCGCTGAAATGGAAGGTTCTACTTACAGCGCCATGCAGATTTTGACAAAATTCTTTCACGTTACAGGGAAAATTTATCCAGCAAGTGAAAACCCATTGACTTTGCATGCTGTTTTTAAAGATGGCTATGAAGTCGCTGGTGAGAGTCATATCGCTGGTTATCAAGGAATGATTGACCATGTTTATGTGACCAATACTTACAATGACGACGAACCAACTGCCAGTCGCAAAGTAGTTGATGCAATCATGGATAGTGACATGATTGTCCTTGGACCTGGTTCTTTGTTTACATCAATTTTGCCAAACTTGGTTATTCCTGAAATCAAGCAGGCACTTGTTGATACCAAAGCTGAAGTTGCTTATGTTTGTAACATCATGACGCAATATGGTGAAACCGAATATTTTACGGATGCTGACCACGTCGAAGTGCTCAATCGTCATCTTGGTAAAGATGTTATTGATACGGTTCTCGTCAATATTCAAAAAGTGCCGCAAGATTACATGGACCACAATAAATTTGATGAATACTTGGTTCAAGTTGAGCATGATTTTGCAGGGCTTCGTAAGCAAGTCAAACGAGTGATTTCATCTGATTTTCTTCGTTTGGAAAATGGCGGAGCTTTTCACAATGGTAACTATGTCGTTGAAGAATTAATGAACCTTGTGAGGATGAAGAAGCGATGAGTTTTACAGTAAAAGTTAAAGAAGAATTGTTGAATTTATCGCGATTTGATAAGAGTGAACTATCAGCTATTATCAAAATGTCAGGAAGCCTCGGCTTAACAGCTGCTGGACTAACTTTGTCAATCATAACAGAAAATGCTAAAGTAGCCCGCCATATCTATGAATTGATTGAAACGATTTACCAGGTTCAGCCTGAGATTAAATACCATCAAAGGACAAATTTACGTAAGAATCGTATTTATACAGTTTTTGTTGCTAAAAATGTCAGAGAAATTTTGAACGACTTGCAGCTGGCTGATTCTTTCTTTGGGATTGAAATGGGAATTACCCCAAGTATCCTAGAAGATGATGATAAGGGACGTGCTTATCTGCGTGGTGCTTTCTTGGCGACTGGGACCATTCGTGACCCAGAGTCAGGAAAATATCAACTGGAAATTTTTTCCGTTTATCAAGACCACGCCGAAGATTTAGCAAACTTGATGCGAAAATTTATCCTTGATGCAAAGGTTATCGAACATAAAAATGGAGCAGTGACTTATCTTCAAAAGGCTGAAGATATCATGGATTTCTTGATTGTCATCGGAGCGATGGAATGTAAAGAAAGCTTTGAAGAAGTTAAGATTATGCGTGAGACGCGCAATGACGTTAACCGTGCCAACAATGTGGAAACAGCTAACATTGCAAAAACCGTGACAGCCAGCATGAAGACCATCAATAACATCATTAAAATCATGGATACCGTTGGACTTGAGACCTTACCAATTGAATTGCAACAAGTGGCTAAGATTCGTGTAGAAAATCCTGATTACTCGATTCAGCAAATCGCAGACCACTTGGAGGGGACCTTGACCAAGAGCGGTGTCAATCATCGATTGCGTAAAATCAATAAAATTGCAAATGAATTATAGAAAAAGTTAAGGAGAAGCATATTATGGCATGTACAACTATATTAGTAGGTAAAAAAGCGTCATATGATGGTTCAACCATCATTGCTCGAACTGAAGATTCACAAAGTGGTGACTTCACACCGAAACAATTTATCGTGGTTAACCCAGAAGACCAACCACGTCATTACAAATCAGTCTTGTCTTCATTTGAGATTGATTTGCCAGACAACCCAATGCGCTATACATCAGTACCAGATGCTTTGCGTAAAGATGGTATCTGGGGAGAAGCTGGTATCAACGAAGCCAATGTTGCCATGAGTGAGACAGAAACTATCACGACAAATGCGCGTGTTTTGGGAGCTGACCCGCTCGTTGAATCTGGTATTGGTGAAGAAGATATGCTAACATTGGTGCTTCCATATGTCCGTACAGCGCGTGAAGGGGTAGAACGCCTCGGTGCTATCCTAGAAGAATACGGAACATATGAATCAAATGGTGTGGCTATTTCAGACGTTGATGAAATTTGGTGGTTAGAAACTGTCGGTGGACACCGCTGGATTGCTCGTCGTGTGCCAGATGATTGTTATGTGACAAATCCAAACCAACTTGGTATTGACCATTTTGAATTTAACAATCCTGATGATTACATGTACTCAAGTGACTTGCGTGAATTCATCGAAGATAATAACTTGGATTTGACATACTCAAATGAACACTTCAATCCACGCTATGCTTTTGGTAGCCAACGTGATAAGGACCGCCACTACAATACACCACGTGCTTGGGCAATGCAACGTTTCTTGAATCCAGAAATCGAGCAAGACCCACGTAGTTTCTTTATTCCATGGGCTCAAAAACCTTATCGTAAAGTCACTATCGAAGATGTCAAATACGTTTTGAGCAACCACTATCAAGACACTGAATTTGACCCATATGGTCCAGAAGGAAATGCTGTGACACAACGCACATTCCGTACAATTGGTATCAACCGCACAAGTCAAACAGCTATTCTTCAATTGCGACCTGACCAACCACACGACACAACAGGTATCCAATGGTTGGCATACGGTTCAATGCCATTTGGAACAATAGTGCCATTCTTTACTCAAATTTCAACTACACCAGCTTATTTTGCAAATACTGGCGAAAATGTCTCAACAGACTCATTCTATTGGGTAAATCGTTTGATTGCAGCGATTGCTGACCCACACTTCCACCAACACGAAGGTGATATTGAAGCTTATGTGGAAAAAACAATGGCAGCAGGACATGCCCGTATCAAACGTGTTGATGCCGCTTTAGCTAACGGAGAAAACGTTGATTTTGATGTTGAAAACCAAGCGATGAGTGATTACATCCAAGAAGAAACACAAAAACTATTGAATAAAATCCTCTTTGATGCAAGCAATCTTATGACAAACCGCTTCTCAGTAAGCGACTAATAATGAATCCTCTGAAATTTTTCAGAGGATTTTTTTGAAAGCGAAAAAATTTACCCCCACTTGTCAATTCAAGTGCAACAAGTTCATTGATAACTAGAGTTCCAGAGGTTAAGCTGTTTGGGCTAGCCCAAACAAAATATTTGCGGTTTTATACCTGTGAATTTGTCTATGTCTGTCATTGATAGCAGAGATGTAGTGATTGAGTTCTTCTGTCGTTAGTGAGTTAAGAGAGACACCTTTTGGGAGAAACTCTCTCAAGAGACCATTGAAATTTTCATTTGTTCCTCTTTCATGAGAAGCATAAGGATGGGAAAAATAGACTTCCACACCTTTAGGTCTGACAAGCTACTGAACTCTGAGCCATTGTCCGATGTGATAGAGCGAATAGGGTACTGTGATAGTAAGCTCTTAACAGCCCTATTGATGGTTTCTGCTTGTTTATTAGCCAGTTTTACAGTGATGGCAAATCGCGTTTGACACTCTACTAGTGTCATGACAACAGCTTCCCCCTTGGTCTTCTTGCCAAGCATGAGATCAATTTCCCAATGTCCAAATTCAGAACGGTCATTGATACACTCCGGACGTTTTTCAATGGATTTTCCTAAGATTTTCTTCGTGGCCTTAGGCGTTACTTTAGACCGTTTTCGGATACTCACCATCTTAGGTAAATCAATCGGTTTAACCCTCAACAGTCCGTCTTTGATGTAACGATACACTGTCTAGGTGGAAGGGATAACTTCCAGTGGATGTTTTTCTCGGTAAGTTTGAACAAAGCTATCGACACTGTGACAACGAGGCTTCGTTTTCAGGACTTTCTCAAGTTTCTTGAAGAAGGTCCGGGAGCAGTACGATAGTTTATAATAGGCACTTTTTTGACGATTGGTTTCATAAACACGTTGACCACTATCTGGAAAGTAAATCGTTGAGTAGATTCATTTCCCGTTCTTGTCTTGAACCTGAGAAACACTTCCTCGTTTGATTTCACGACTGATGGTTGAGCGATGATACCCAAGCAGACGAGCAATCTCAGATGGGGTCTTTCCCATCTTGAGATAGGCGCTGATTTCTCCGCGTTCAGATGCTGAAAGGTGTGAGTATAACGATTTTTTGGTAGAATGATTAGTGGACATGTTCATCTGCTTTCTATACTGAGTTGGGGAATTCTAGTATATCAGACGAGCATGTCTTTTTTTGTTGCACCTCATTTTACAACGCGGGGCGAAAAAATTTACAAAAAAAGCTTGCAAAAAGTTGAAAGTTTGGATATACTTTACTGGTAAACTATTAACTAGTTAAGAAAAGGAGCCATCATGAAGAAGAAATTTCTTTTATTGATAAATGTACTTGCGCTTTTGCTTGTTTGGCAAGTTAGCCACATTAAGCAGGTTGCAGCAGATGACAAGATTAAAGTTGTAACAACTTTTTATCCTGTCTATGAATTTACCAAAGCTGTTATGGGAGATACAGCAAATGTATCAATGCTGATTAAAGCAGGGACTGAACCACATGATTTTGAACCATCTACCAAAAATGTAGCTACCATTTCAGATGCTGATATGTTTGTCTACATGGATGATAGCATGGAAACATGGGTTAAAAAAGTCAAAAAATCAATTAATTCTGATAACCTAACTATCGTTCGAGCAAGCGGTGATATGCTTCTCATGGCTGGTACAGCTGAAGAAGAAGGTGAAGACCATGACGAGCATGAAGGACATAGTCATGAATATGATCCACACGTTTGGTTGTCACCAAAACGCGCAGTTACCTTGGTTGAAAATATCCGAGATGCTTTTGTTGCTAAATACCCTGATAAAGCTGACACTTTTAAAGCTAATAGCGCAGCTTACATTGAAAAACTCAATGACTTAGATAAAGCCTACACAGATGGACTTTCGAATGCTAAACAAAAAAGCTTCGTCACTCAGCATGCTGCTTTTGGTTATTTAGCACTTGATTATGGTTTGAACCAAATCTCAATTGCTGGAATTTCCCCAGAAGTAGAACCATCAGCAAAACGTATTGCAAGCCTTACAAAATACGTTAAAAAATACGATATCAAATACATTTACTTTGAAGAAAATGCGTCAAGTAAAGTTGCCGCAACGTTAGCAGATGAAGCTGGTGTAAAAACAAAAGTTTTAAATCCGCTAGAAAGCTTAACTAACAAACAAATCAAAGCTGGCGAAGATTACTTCTCAGTCATGAAAGAAAATCTGAAAGCTTTGAAATTGACAACTGACGTTAAAGGTAAAGAAATCAAAGCTGAAACAGATGATACCAAAACTGTTCAGCACGGCTATTTCAAAGATAAAGACGTTACTGATCGTAAATTAAGTGACTGGACAGGAAAATGGCAATCTGCTTACCCATACCTTCTTGATGGTACACTTGATCCTGTCTGGGCTTATAAAGCCAAAGCTTCAAAAGGTGAACAAACTGCTCAAGAAGTTAAAGACTATTACACAAAAGGCTACCAAACTGATGTTGAACAAATCATCATTGATGGTAAGAAAAATAAAGTTACTTTTGTTCAAAATGGTGAAAAACATACCTACACTTACAAATACGTTGGTTACAAAATTTTGAAATACGAAAAAGGTAACCGTGGTGTTCGTTATCTTTTTGAAACAGATGACAAAGACGCTGGCGAATTCAAATACATTCAATTTAGCGACCACAATATCACATCAACAGATGTTGAACACTTCCATCTTTTCTGGGGTAACAGTAGCCAAGATGAAATTCTAAAAGAAATGGAACACTGGCCAACTTACTTCCCAGCTAAAGAATCTGGTCAAGAAATTGCCCAACACCTTGTTGCTCACTAAAATAATTAAAGGCTTGAATCAAGTGATTCAAGCCTTTTCTTTTTTTAGAGAAGTGGTAGAAAAAGTTGATTTTTGAGAGCAGGACATCGCGTTGCCAGCTTATGAAAACTTTGCTATAATGGGTTAAGATAGCACTTACATTTTAGGAGGCCACGTGAAAGACAAGCAAGTGACAAAATTCTTTTTAGCTTGTTCGACCTTAGTTACTTGTATAACATTGGGAATTAACCTCACTTTCAGACATGCAGCTCACGCTGTTATTGCTGAATCAGGACAAGTTTCCCCAACAGCGACAGCTGATTTTATTACAAGTATCGGTGAGACAGCTCGACAGATTGGTCAAGAAAGAAATCTTTATGCTTCAGTGATGATTGCTCAAGCTGTTTTAGAATCAAGTAGTGGCCAATCAGCACTTAGCCAAGAACCTTATTATAATTTCTTTGGGATAAAAGGGGCTTATAATGGTAATTCAGTCGTCATGCAGACTTGGGAAGACGATGGTAGTGGAAACACTTATGAGATTGACCAAGCCTTTCGTTCATACAACAGCTTAGCAGACTCACTTAATGACTATGCTAATTTACTAAGTTGGAATCTTTATGCGGATACTTGGAAGTCAAATACCTCTTCTTATCAAGATGCTACAGCAGCTCTAACTGGTCGTTATGCCACAGATACTGCTTACGCAGATAAGTTAAATGCCTTAATTGAGCAGTATGGTTTAACAAGCTATGATGAGCCGTTGGTAACCGATGAAGTTCAAGAGACTACCGGACAAGATAACCAAACTCAACAAAATAATCAACCTACTAAAACCGTTAATCCGAACTACGTTTGGAACAAACACCGCGGTTCATACACTAGTTCAGACATTCTAGCAGAAGACGAAGCTTGGTTAGCTTATATTAGATAAAAAGAGCGTAAGCTCTTTTTTTGTTGCCCTATTTACGGAAAAACAAAAAAGCCATCTCGATTGCTCGAAATGACTTCTTGTAGTAAATGCGATTTCTTATTTTGTGAAACCGTATTTTTTGTTGAAGCGATCCACACGACCATCTGCTTGAGTGAATTTTTGGCGACCAGTGTAGAATGGGTGAGAATCTGATGAGATTTCCACACGTACAAGTGGGTAAGTAGCGCCTTCAAATTCTACAGTTTCGTTAGAAGCTTTTGTAGAACCGCTAAGGAATTTGTAACCAGTAGTTGTGTCCATGAATACTACTGGACGGTATTCTGGGTGGATATTTTGTTTCATTGTTAAAAGATTTCCTTTCTGCCATGATGATTTCTTATGCACCATAGTTATTTTAACTTCTATAGTTTATCAAATAATGCGATATTTGACAAGACTTTTGTGCAAAATAATTGAATTGAAATATAATTGTTAAAAAACGCTCTACAGCAGGCCTGAGCTTAGTTTTTTGAGGCTAGTAAATCTTTGATTTCTTGATAGATTTGCTCGTTTTCCTCAAGGCTGTAAGAATTGGCTCCGCTGGCAAGTGGGTGACCTCCTCCGTTGTGACGTTTAGCAATCTCGTTGATGACTTGTGTTTTACTACGCAAGCGAACACGGTAGTTACCGTCAGCTTGTTCAACGAAAATTGCCCAAGATTGAACACAATCGATACGACCTGGAGCTCCAACAATAGCAGAAGTTTCAGCTTCAGTGACATTGTATTTTTTCATAGTTTCTTGCGTCAACACCACACGCGCAGCCCCATTATCATCAACTTCTAAGTTATCATAGACAAAGCCTTGAAGTTTCGCAATTTTAAATGAAATAGAGTCCATTTGGCGAGCTAGACTTGAAAAATCAAAGTCATATTCACGAAGTTTACTTGCAATCATGAATGTTTTGCTGCTTGTAGCTGGGTATAAGAAACGTCCGGTGTCTCCGACAATACCTGAGTAAAGCAAGCGGGCAGATTCGCTAGAAAGGGCTAAGCCAGTAGAGAAAGCAAAGTCAGAGATGATTTCGCTGGCACTTGAGGCGTTAGTATTGACATACAAGAGGTCACCATAAACATCTTCGTTAGGGTGGTGGTCAATCTTAATGAGGCAATCGCCTTTTGTGTAGCGCTCATCGTCGATACGTGGAGTGTTTGCTGTGTCAGTGACAATGACCAAAGCCCCATCATAGTCGCTGTCAGAGACTTCATCCATTGTTGTAATCCATGCAAGAGTTGGCTCATCAAAACCAGTTGCTAAAACTTTTTTAGTTGGAAAATTGTGCTTGATGAGTTCACGCAAACCAGCTTGGCTACCTAGTGCATCAGGATCAGGACGTTGATGACGGTGAATGATAATGGTATCGTAAGCTTTTATCTTTTCGAAAATTTCTTCAAATGTATTCATATCTAAATTCCTTTGTAAGCTAGAGATTTACCCTATTATAGCATGAAATGACTGCGAGGTGGTAATGAGGATTTTTGAAATAAATCTAAGGTTTTATTTTTAATTTTTAGAAGTAAAGTGCTAAAATAATAAATCTAAACGTTTTCTAAAAATAAAAAAATCATAAGGGGGATATGCTCATGTCAGTATTTTATGCTCCAGCTGTTAATCTTATTGGACGTGGTGTTGTTAAGGAAATCGGTAGTTACATCAAGGGATATGGTTATAAGAAAGCTCTTTTGGTAACTGACCATTTTATTGCTAAGAGTGGTATTTTACCTAAAGTAACGGCACCGCTTGATGCTGAAAACATTGACTATGTTGTCTATAGTGATGTTGATCCTAACCCAACCGTTAAAAACGTTGAAGAAGGATTAGCAGCCCTAAAAGAAAATGGTTGTGATTTCATCATTTCTCTTGGAGATGGTTCACCTCAGGATGCTGTCAGCAGTATATCTATCCTAGCTACTAATGGTGGTCGACCTCTGGATTACGAAGTCGTTCATAAATCAGAAAAAACAGGCTTACCAGTAATTGCCATTAGTACAACGACAGGAACTTCAGCTGAAATTACCATTAATTATGTTATCACTGATGAAGAACGCAAAGTCAAAATGGTTATGGTTGATAAAAATAGCCTAGTTTTGATGTCAGTCAATGACCCAGAATTAATGTTTTCAATGCCTAAGTCATTAACAACCGCAACTAGTCTGGATGCTTTAACTCACGCTATCGAAGCATTGGTAACACCAGGTGCTTACGCCGCAACGAAAAAACTTTCGGTTGGGGCGATTGAGTTAATCAAAGAATACTTGCCGCGCGCAGTTGCCGATGGTCATGACCTTGAAGCGCGAGAAGCCATGGTTAATGCTATTTTCTTGGGTGGTATGGCTTTTAATAATGCAGGTCTTGGTTATGTGCATGCTATGGCACACCAACATGGTGCCGTTTATCATTTACTACATTGTGTTTGTTGTGCGATGACTTTGCCAATTGTCGAACGCGAAAATGTCAAACATGTTCTAGCAACTTTCCGTGATGTGGCTAAAGGACTAGGACTTCATACCTAAGATAAATTGGAAGAAACAATCGCTCTTTACAAACAGCTATTTTAAGCTAAAACTTGGATAAGTTGCAGGAAAAATCCTGTGACTTATTTTTTTAAGAAAAATTTCTTTGCAAAGTAAAAAGAATGTGTTAAGATAGTAGCTAAAAAAATTTAATTAGGGAGGCTAACTTGGATACAACAACATTAAAAGAATTGGCAAAAACAGAACTTCATTGTCACTTGGATGGTTCCATCTCACTAGAGACAATTCGTCAATTAGCAGATATGGCAGATATTGCTGTTCCAGCAGCAGATGAAGATTTAAAGGACTTAGTTACCGCACCTGCTGAGGCAGAAAGCTTGATGGATTATTTAAAAGCGTTTGATTTTGTCCGTCCGCTTTTGCAGACGAAAGAAGCTCTACATTTGGCTGCTTATGATGTTGCTAGACAAGCTGCGCAGGAAAATGTCATTTATACTGAAATTCGCTTTGCACCTGAATTTTCAATGGATGAAGGATTGACAGCTTCTGAGACCGTTGAAGCAGTTCTGTCAGGTCTTAAGCAGGCAGAAGCAGATTTTGGCATTGCGGCTAAGGTTCTTGTCTGTGGCATGAAACAATCACCTGCACATGTGACACGTGATATTTTTGACCATGTCGTCCAGTTAGCTGATAAAGGATTAGCTGGTTTTGATTTTGCAGGAAATGAACTAGATTTTCCACCTGCAGAATTAGAGGCTATCATTAAGCATACTCAGGAGTTAGGGCTTCCTTTGACATTTCACGCTGGTGAATGTGGTTGCGCTCATTACATTGCGGATACCATTGCTCTTGGTATCAAGCGTATCGGACATACCACGGCCATTTATGATCAACCTGAATTGATTCAAGAATTTGTCAAAAAAGGGGTAACAGCTGAGCTATGCTTGACAAGCAATCTCCAAACCAAAGCTGCGAAATCTTTAGCTGAGTTTCCTTTTCTTGTTTTGAAAAATGCTGGCGCTAAGATTACCATTAACACTGATAACCGTACGGTTTCTGACACCAGCCTAACAAGAGAATACGCGCTCTTTGCTAAATATTTTGGTGTTGGAGTTGATGATTTCCTAACATTTAATAAAAATGCTATTCAAGCATCGTTTACAACAGAAGCTCAAAAAGCTGATTTATTATCGAAAATTGACAATTTATATAAAACATTTCTGTAAAATTATGCTACAATAGTGGTAATTTATGTTTGGAGGGAACTATGGCTTTAGTTAAGATTGTCTATGCCAGCATGACAGGAAATACTGAAGAAATTGCTGACATTGTTGGAAATAAGTTCGAAGAACTTGGACACACTGTCGAAGTAGACGAATGTACAACAGTTGACGCAGCTGATTTTGAAGATGCTGATGTTGCAATTGTTGCATCATACACATACGGAGATGGCGAATTGCCAGATGAAATCGTTGATTTTTACGAAGATCTTGCAGATGTTGATTTGACAGATAAAATCTTCGGTGTTGTCGGATCTGGTGATACTTTCTACGATTACTTCTGTAAAGCAGTTGACGAATTTGAAGCACAATTTGCCTTGACTGGTGCAACAAAAGGTACGGATTCAGTTAAAGTTGACTTATCTGCAGAAGATGAAGATATTGCAAATCTAGAAGCTTTCGCAGAAACTATTTCTGAAAAAGTAAACTAAATAAGAAACTGAGGTTGGAGTGTGCTCCAATCTCTTTTTTCTCTTCCTTTCATAAAGAATGTTTTATAAAGTGAGGTGTCATTATGACCAAAAATAGAGATTACGATTATGGTTTTCACGATGATCTTACCCCGACTTATTCGACGGGTAAGGGTCTAACAGAAGAAATCGTGCGAAACATATCTGCTTACAAGCATGAACCCAAATGGATGCTTGATTATCGTTTGAAGAGCTTGGAGTTGTTTTATAAACTTCCCATGCCAGATTTTGGACCTGATTTGTCTGGAATTGACTTTGATGATGTCATTTATTTCCAAAAGCTAGCGAATAAGAAGGTTAATGACTGGGATGATGTTCCTGATAAGATTAAAGAAACTTTTGAGCGTTTGGGGATTCCACAAGCTGAACGTGATTACCTTTCTGGTGCTGTAGCTCAGTACGAGTCTGAAGTGGTTTATCATAATATGAAAGAAGAGTTCCAAAAACAAGGAATTATCTTTACCGATACTGACACAGCTTTGCAAGAATTTCCAGACTTATTTAAGGAGTATTTTGGAAAAATTGTCTCAAATAGTGAGCATAAATTTGCCGCTTTAAATGGTGCTGTTTGGTCAGGTGGAACTTTTATTTACGTGCCAAAGGGCGTGCAATGTGATATTCCAGTACAGACTTATTTCCGCATTAATGGTGAAAATGCAGGGCAATTTGAACGTAGTTTGATTATTGTCGATGAAGGAGCTTCAATTCAATATATTGAAGGTTGTACTGCTCCCAATTACACAACCAATAGCTTTCACGCAGCAACGGTAGAAATTATTGTCAAACGTGATGCTAGTTTTCGTTACACGACTATGCAGAATTGGTCTGACAATGTTTATAATCTGGTAACTGAACGTGGTAAGGTCGAAGAAAACGGCATGTTAGATTGGATTGATGGTAACCTCGGAAGTAAGGTCAATATGAAATACCCTTGTTCGATTTTAGATGGTCCACACGCCAAAACGTCAGTACTTTCCATGGCATTTGCCAATTATGGTCAACATCTAGATGCTGGCTGTAAAGTTTATCACAATGCTCCACATACCTCATCAACCTTGATTTCAAAATCAGTGGCTAAGGATGGTGGAAAGACTGACTATCGTGGTTCAGTTTACTTTGGCAAGCATAGTGAAGGTTCAAAATCACACATTGAATGTGATACGATTTTAATGGATGACTTATCAAGCTCAGATACTATTCCATTTAATGAAATTCATAATTCAAATGTGTCTTTGGAACATGAAGCTAAGGTTTCAAAAGTTTCTGAAGAACAACTTTACTACATGATGAGCCGAGGAATTTCTGAAGAAGAAGCAACAGCTATGATTGTTAATGGTTTTATGGAACCAATCACCAAAGAACTTCCAATGGAATATGCCGTCGAAATGAATAGTTTGATTACTATGAGTATGGAAGATTCTATCGGGTAAATATTTGAAAATTCTAAAAATAATCTTTTTATCTCTTGAGTCTTCTTGTCAAGAGATAAACTTTTCTTTATAATGGAAGTAATATGAAAAAACATGAGTACAAATATGGTCAGCTACGCAAGTTATTAGTGATTCTTGGTTTACTTAGTATTTGTGGCTATTTTATGATTTATATCATCAGGCACTGGCAACTGATTGCCGCTTTTTGGCAATCTAGCTCGAAAACAACTCTAACACAGTTTTTGATGCAGTTGCGAACAAAAAATCTGATGAATATCACTATTTTGCTATTTTTGACAGCTTTAACAGCAGCCATTCCTTTTATGTCGAATGCGATTTTTGCTATCTTTAATGGCTTGATTTATGGCCCTGCTATTGGCTTTTTGATGAATCTCTCAGCAAATATCCTTGGCAATTTTATCTTTGTTAGAATTCTGAAAATGATTGATTTAAAGGACAATGATATCAAGTTGAAAAAATATTTTGCAGGATTCAAAAATGTCATCGATGCTGTTGAAAATCAAGAACTGGGTATTATGCTAGGTTACATGATTCCTGTGATTCCAACCCTACTCATCAATTATCACGTGGCAAAAATCAAATTGCCTTGGCGCAGATGGTTTCTCTACGTTACAATCGGAGTAGCACCGAGTAGTTTATTGTATGCTTTAGGTGGAGATGCGGTTGTTGCGGGAAATTTAAGACTGATTATTGTACTGCTTGTTATTTTTATTGCCATCAGTTTAATAGGAACTTATTTTAAACGAAAAAAGAATAAGTCATCTTTATAGTAGAAATAAAAAAGATAAGGATATGGAAAAATGTCAGTAAAAGATTTGAATATTATCCGTCAAGAAATCGATCAAGTAGACCAAGAGTTAGTAGTCCTTCTGGAAAAACGTATGACTCTAGTGACTCAAGTAGCAGCTTATAAGAGAGCTACTGGAAAAGCTATTTTAGATACTAGTCGTGAAAAAGTAGTCTTAAATAAAGTTGCTAGTCGCGTTCAAAATAAGGATTTTGAAACGACGCTGGTCAATACTTTTGCAGATATCATGAAAAATTCTCGCGATTATCAAGCTAAACAATTAAAGGCTGATTTAGATTAAGAAGGTAGCTCTCATGATTAAAAACTTAAAAGATAATCAAGATTATTCTTACAATGTTCTTGTAAAAGTAATCGGCGCAAGTCTTCTTATTGGATTTCTGATAGGTTGTGTTGATACTGTATTCGGTCGCGTCTTACTCATACTTAGTGACTTTCGAACTAGTCATTTCAATTATGTGATTCCTTTTTTGGGGTTGATTGGGATGGTTATTGTTTTTCTTTATCAAAAAGCGGATGCTCGAGCTAGCAAAGGAATGGGGCTACTTTTTGCGGTTAGTCAAGAAGCCGAAAAAGAAATTCCGTTGGTCATGTTACCTTTGGTAACTGTAGCAACTTGGCTAACTCATCTTTTTGGAGGAAGTGCTGGTCGTGAAGGTGTTGCTGTCCAGCTTGGGGCGACGATTTCACATGCTTTTAGCAAGTTTTTCTCTTTTGAAAATAGCTCTCGCTTGTTTCTTGTAACGGGTATGGCAGCTGGGTTTGCCGGTTTGTTTCAAACGCCATTGGCGGCTGTCTTTTTTGGACTTGAGATATTGGTTCTTGGTAAATTACAATTACCAGCTCTTTTACCAATGACAATTGCTTCATTTGTGGCGAGTGCAACATCACATGTTTTAGGATTAGAGAAATTTGCTCACTTTGTCAATGTTTCACTAACTTTTAATGCTTTGTTGTTTTGCAAACTTGCTTTGCTAGGACTTATTTTTGGATTAGTCGGCAATGCCTTTGCTGCTTTACTTGCCTATGCTAAACAAAAAGTCAAAGAGGTCATGTATAATCCCTACTATCGTATTTTATTTGGTGGGATTGTGCTTAGTCTTCTTTTCTTGATGTTGTATCATGGACGTTATTCAGGTCTTGGAACTAATCTGATTGATGCTAGTTTTTCTGGGAAAGACATTTACTTTTATGATTGGTTATTGAAACTAGTCTTGACTGTGGCAACTTTAGCAATCGGTTTTCAAGGTGGTGAGGTCACACCGCTCTTTGCTATCGGTGCATCACTCGGTGTTGTTTTAGCAAATGTTTTTGGTTTGCCAGTTGAATTTGTTGCAGCGGCAGGTTACATCAGCGTCTTTGGTAGTGCCACAAATACACTTTTAGCTCCGATTTTTATCGGGGGAGAAGTCTTTGGTTTTGCTAATTTGCCATATTTTGCTTTAATTATGATTTTTGCTTACAGCCTTAATCGAAAACACTCTATTTACACAGGACAAGAGGTTTTGACATTCTAGAAAAAATACTCAAAAAATTCAGCCATTTTGCTTTACAGATATGGTGATTTTTGGTAAAATAAGAAGAGTGTGTAATGGACGCACTAATAATACAGCTAATCCGCTGGGACAAGCACCTAATGATTAGTAAGATAGGAGAATAAATAAATGAATCCATTAATTCAAAGTTTGACTGAAGGTCAACTACGTACTGACATCCCTGCATTCCAACCTGGTGATACTGTTCGTGTTCACGCAAAAGTTGTCGAAGGAAGCCGCGAACGTATCCAAGTTTTCGAAGGTGTGGTAATTTCACGTAAAGGTCAAGGGATCTCAGAAATGTACACAGTTCGTAAAATTTCAAGTGGTATCGGTGTTGAACGTACATTCCCAGTTCACACTCCACGTGTAGAAAAAATCGAAGTTGTTCGTCACGGTAAAGTACGTCGTGCTAAACTTTACTACTTGCGTGCATTGCAAGGTAAAGCTGCTCGTATTAAAGAAATCCGTCGTTAATTTTGGCGATAACTTTTCGATTGAAAAAATCTGTCCTTGTGACAGATTTTTTCATAGCTCCCCTTAGTTCAATGGATATAACAACTCCCTCCTAAGGAGTAGTTGCTGGTTCGATTCCGGCAGGGGAGATATAAGTAGGCATAAAAGTCCTTGATTTCAAGGTCTTTTTTCGTTATCAAATACACTTGACCTAAAATTGTCCAAAAAAGATTATTATATCAGAATTATCCTTAGTTAATGGCTTTATTTTTTTGAAAATGTACACGAAAATTCCTGAAAACCATGCCTTGATTTTTTCTGAAAAATTCCCGTATTTTCACCAGCTTTTTTCCTCAAATCTAATTAAAAAATGATATAATATTTTTTGACTAGAAACGAAGGAAGTAACATGGCAAGAAAAAAATATTCTATTGATAGTCGAATTGACTATTCTGTAATTTTACCTGTTTTTTTTCTTTTGCTAATTGGTTTGGTAGCCGTTTATATTGCAACGTCAAATGACTATCCTGGAACAATTGCAAAAGTAATGACACAACAAGGTGTTTGGATCTTTTTAGGGTGTGTAGTTGCCTTTGTTGTTATGCTCTTTAGTACTGAATTTTTATGGAAAGTCACCCCTTATTTGTATGGCTTGGGTTTGGCTTTGATGATTTTACCTTTGATTTTTTATAGTCCAGAATTGGTCGAATCAACCGGTGCCAAAAACTGGGTAACCATTGGGTCAGTAACCTTATTTCAACCTTCCGAATTCATGAAGGTCTCTTACATTTTGATGCTAGCTCGAGCATCGATTTGGTTTAGACACAAAGTGCCAGAAGATAATTTAAAAAACGATTGGAAGCTTCTTGGAATCTTTGCTTTGATTACCTTGCCGGTCATGGTGTTATTAGGTTTGCAAAAAGACCTTGGGACGGCCATGGTGTTCTCTGCTATTCTAGCAGGTTTGATTTTATTGTCAGGAATATCTTGGTGGATTATCTTGCCTGTTGTGATTGCGGTAACGGTGATTATTGGAGGCTTTCTAGCTCTTTTTCTATCACCACATGGCAAAGATATTTTCTATGGTTTGGGGATGGATACCTATCAAATTAATCGTATTTCAGCTTGGCTAGATCCATTTTCATACGCTAAATCAATTGCTTACCAACAAACTCAAGGTATGATTTCAATTGGTAGCGGTGGGCTTGGTGGTAAAGGTTTCAATGTTATTGACCTTGCTGTTCCAGTTCGTGAAAGTGACATGATTTTCACAGTTATTGCTGAGGACTTCGGTTTTCTTGGCTGTGCGGTTGTTATGACTTTGTATCTTGTTTTGATTTATCGCATGATTCGTGTGACTTTTGAGTCAAACAACCGATTCTACACTTACATTTCAACTGGATTTATCATGATGATTTTGTTCCACATTTTTGAAAATGTTGGTGCTGCGATTGGTATTCTACCTTTGACTGGTATTCCATTGCCATTCATCTCACAAGGTGGTTCATCATTGATTACTAACTTGATTTGTGTTGGTTTGATTCTATCAATGAGTTATCAAAATAATTTGCACCATGAGCAAGAAGTTGAAGAGCATTTCAGACGAAGTGAACGTTATTAAAAGAGGTTTGGGAAAATTCTCCCGATCCTTTTTTTGGCTAAAAAGCAATTTTGTTATCACAAAAATCTTTTGAAAATCCTGTTTGACTATGTGGGAAATTGATTGAGTAGAGACTATAAAAAAATGCAAAATTGTGATATAATATTGCTTATGAATTACCATGATTATATCTGGGATTTGGGTGGCACTTTACTCGATAATTATGAAATGTCCACTCAGGCTTTTGTGAAAACTTTAGCTAATTTCGGTTGTCAAGCATCGCATGATGACGTTTATGAAAAGCTAAAAGAATCAACAGATGCCTCTGTTAAAAAATTTATCCCAAACCAACCACAATTTTTGAAAGCATATAAAGCATTAGAAGCCGATTATTTGAAAACACCGGTTCTTTTTACAGGCGCCAGCGAGGTTTTACAGGTAATTGTGGCTAGCGGTGGGAGAAATTTCTTGGTTTCTCATCGAAATAAACAAGTCCTTGATATTTTAGAAAAAACAAAGGTACTTCCCTATTTCACAGAAGTCGTGACATCAGAAAGCGGCTTTGCTCGTAAGCCAAATCCAGAATCAATGTTATACCTCAAAGAAAAGTATAAGATTGAAAATGCTTTGGTTATTGGAGATCGTGAAATTGATAAAGAAGCTGGTCAAGCTGCTGGCTTTGATACCTTGTTAGTTGATGGGAAAAAATCCTTATTGGAGATAGTGAAGTAAATGACGGAAGAAAATAAAAATTTAGCAGAATTAGCGAAAGAGTACGACGCCAGTCAGATTCAGGTCCTAGAGGGACTTGAAGCTGTACGTATGCGCCCAGGGATGTATATCGGTTCAACCTCAAAAGAAGGATTGCACCACTTGGTCTGGGAAATTGTCGATAACTCAATCGATGAAGCCTTGGCAGGATTTGCCACGCACATTGAGGTTTTCATCGAGAAAGATAATTCGATTACAGTTGTCGATGATGGGCGTGGTATTCCAGTCGATATTCAAGAAAAAACAGGTCGTCCAGCCGTTGAAACGGTCTTTACAGTATTGCACGCCGGTGGTAAATTCGGCGGTGGCGGTTATAAAGTATCAGGTGGTCTCCACGGGGTAGGTTCATCTGTTGTTAACGCTCTATCAACACAATTGGATGTGTCTGTTTATCGTGATGGAAAAATCCATTATCAAAAATATCGCCGTGGTCATGTTGTTGACGATTTGAAAGTTATTGGTGACACAGACCGTCACGGTACAACTGTTCACTTCACTCCAGATGGCGAAATCTTTACAGAAACAATAGTATTTGATTTTGATAAATTAGCTAAACGTATTCAGGAACTTGCTTTCTTGAACCGCGGTTTGCGTATTTCAATCACTGACAAACGTGAAGGTATTGAACAAGAACAACATTATCACTACGAAGGTGGTATCTCAAGTTACGTTGAATTTATCAACGAAAACAAAGATGTTATCTTTGATAAACCTATTTATACTGATGGTGAAATGGATGGTATTTCAGTTGAAGTTGCCATGCAATATACAACTGGTTACCACGAGACAGTGATGAGCTTTGCCAATAACATTCACACTCATGAAGGTGGTACACACGAACAAGGTTTCCGTACAGCTTTGACACGTGTGATTAACGATTATGCTCGTCAAAATAAATTGCTTAAAGAAAAAGACGATAATCTAACTGGCGACGATGTTCGTGAAGGTTTGACAGCAGTTATCTCTGTTAAACATCCAAACCCACAATTTGAAGGTCAAACCAAAACAAAACTTGGAAACTCAGAAGTTGTCAAAATTACTAACCGTTTATTTAGCGATGCATTTGGACGTTTCTTGTTAGAAAATCCTCAAATTGCTAAGAAAATCGTTGAAAAAGGAATTCTTGCTTCTAAAGCACGTATTGCTGCGAAACGTGCACGTGAGGTAACACGTAAAAAATCAGGTCTTGAAATTTCAAACTTGCCTGGTAAATTGGCAGACTGTTCTTCAAACGACGCAACAATGAACGAATTGTTCATCGTCGAAGGGGATTCTGCGGGTGGTTCTGCAAAATCAGGACGTGACCGCGAGCACCAAGCAATTCTACCAATTCGTGGTAAAATCTTGAACGTTGAAAAAGCAAGTATGGATAAAATCCTTGCTAACGAAGAAATCCGTAGCTTGTTTACAGCGATGGGAACAGGTTTTGGAGCTGATTTTGATGTGACCAAAGCTCGTTACCACAAATTAGTTATCATGACCGATGCCGATGTCGATGGAGCACACATTCGTACTTTGCTTCTGACATTGATTTATCGCTTCATGCGTCCTGTATTGGAAGCAGGATACGTATACATCGCACAACCACCAATTTACGGTGTTAAAGTGGGTAGTGAAATTAAAGAATACATCCAACCTGGTGCTAATCAGGAAGTTGAACTACAAGTGGCAATTGAGCGCTACAGCAATGGTCGTTCAAAACCATCTGTTCAACGTTACAAAGGTCTTGGTGAAATGGATGACCACCAACTCTGGGCAACAACAATGGATCCAGAAAATCGCTTAATGGCGCGTGTATCTGTTGATGATGCTGCCGAAGCAGATAAGATTTTTGATATGCTTATGGGAGATAAGGTTGAACCACGTCGTGAGTTCATTGAAGAAAATGCGGTTTACAGTACGCTTGATATTTAATCGAATATTAACATAAAAATACTGCACACAATCTCTAAGTATGTTATAATCGTAACGTTATAGCTATTTTTTACGATAAAAAAGACAATTTATAAGGAGTTTTAAATGTCGAGCGGAATTATTTTACTGCTTGTAGCAATAGTTGTTTTAGTCATTATTGCTTATCTAGTTGGCGTTATCGTACGCAAACGAAATGATTCATTGATTGCAAGTTTGGAAGAAAGAAAGCAATCGTTATTTGGATTACCAGTCAATGAAGAAGTCGAAGCTGTTAAAAATCTTCATCTTATCGGACAAAGTCAAACAACATTTCGTGAATGGAACCAAAAATGGGTTGATCTTTCATTAAATTCTTTCTCAGATATTGAAAATCATATTTTTGAAGCTGAAGATCTTAACGACAGCTTCAAGTTTATCAGTGCGAAACATGAAATTGACAATGTTGAAAGCCAATTGAACTTGGTTGAAGAAGATATCAATGCAATTCGTGAAGCACTTGCTGTTTTGAAAGAACAAGAAGAAAAGAACAGTGCACGTGTGAAGCATGCTTTGGACTTATATGAAACTCTTCAAGCTTCTATTTCAGAAAAAGAAGACAATTTTGGTTCAACAATGCCCGAGATTGAAAAACAATTGAAAAACATCGAGGCTGAGTTCTCACAATTTGTAACACTTAACTCAACAGGTGACCCAGTTGAAGCCTCTGAAGTACTTGATCGTGCTGAAGAACATACTATTGCACTTGGTCAAATTTCAGAACAAATTCCAGCAATCGTTGCTAAATTGGAAGATGATTTTCCAGATCAATTGGATGATTTGGAACAAGGTTACCGTCGTCTGCTTGAACAAAATTACCACTTCGCTGAAAAAGACATTGAAGCTCGTTTCCAAGAAGTGCGTGATGCAATCCGTGCTAATTCATCAGAACTTGTGACTTTGAATCTTGATCGTGCTCGTGATGAAAATGAACACATCCAAGAAAAAATCGATTCATTATATGAATTGTTTGAACGTGAAATTGCTGCTCACAAAGCTGCGCTTAAAGACAGTAAAATTATTCCAGACTATTTGGCACACGCTAAAGCCAATAACGAAAAATTGGAACACGAAATCAAACGCTTATCTCACAAGTATATCTTGAATGATAACGAAAACTTAAGTCTTCGTTCATTCACTAAAAATTTGGAAGAAATCGAACAAGAAACATTGCCAATCGTTGAAGTTTTCGATAATCAAGATAAACCATTCTCTGAACTTCAATTGATTTTTGATCGCACATTGAAAACTCTTGATGCGATTGAAGAAGGTCAAATGCAAGTCTTCGAACATGTCAAAAACATTGAACAAATCGAAAGCGTTGCTCGTCAAAGCTTAGATCAATACATTAATCGTTTGCACTCAATCAAACGTTACATGGAAAAACGTAACTTACCAGGAATTCCTCAAGATTTCTTGAGCGCATTCTTCACAACAAGCAAACAATTGGAAGTTTTGATTGATGAGCTTAGCCGCGGTCGCATTGATATTGAAGCAGTTTCTCGTTTAACTGATGTTGCAACTGCAGCAATTGCTAATCTTGAAGAAGCAACTTACCAAGTTGTTCAAAATGCAACATTGACTGAACAGTTGTTACAATACTCTAACCGTTACCGTAGCTTCGAGCCAAGTGTTCAAAGCAGTTTCGAACATGCTTTGCATCTCTTTGAAGTAGATAACAATTATCAAGCGTCATTTGACGAAATCTCATATGCACTTGAAACAGTTGAACCAGGTGTAACTGATCGTTTCGTATCATCATATGAAAAAACACGTGAACAAATTCGTTTCTAAGATGATATGTCATATAAGAAAAAAAGGTTTAGAAACTTTCTAAGCCTTTTTTGATACTTTTATTCTATTTTGGGTTAAGTTGACTTAAAATTTTGGGTATAAATATAAAGATTCTAAAAATTTAGCTTGATATTTTCAGAATTTTCTTGTAAAATAGCTTTAATATAAAAAAGCGATGATAGAAAAAGCCTAAGACAACAGACAGAGAGTGCTTGGTGGTGAGAAAAGCATGCAATCCTTAGGCGACACATTCTTGAGTGCGTGTGCGAATGCTTCTAGCTAGTAGTGCACGACGGATGGATCCACGTTACGGATTAGAAGTCTAGTACTTCATGAGAGCAGTTAAGGTGACTTGCTGTTGAATCAAAGGTGGAACCACGTTGTTAACGTCCTTGCAAAGTTTTTTTGCGAGGGCGTCTTTTTTATATCAGAAAATAGAAAGGATCTTATTATGACAACTATTAAAGGATTGAGAGAAATTGAACCTTACGTTGCCGGAAGCCAACCAAGCGGTGAAAATTTAATTAAACTAAATACAAATGAAAATGCTTATGGACCAAGTCCAAAAGTAGCAGAAGTTTTTTCACAGTTTGATGTCCATCAATTGCGAAAATATTCGACCTTGGATCAAAAATCACTACGCATTGCGCTTGCTAAGCAACACGGTCTTGAACCTGATCAGATTATCGTTGGTAATGGTTCAGATGATATTTTATCCATGGCATTTCTAGCATTTTTTAATAGTGATGATCCGGTTTTGTTTCCTGATTTAACTTATGGATTTTACAAGGTTTGGGCGGATTTGTATCATGTCAATTACCATGAAATTCCATTGAATGAGCAGTTTGAGATTGACTCTAGTGATTACATTGCTGACAATGGAGGAATTATCATCACCAATCCTAATGCGCCAACTGGCATTTATAAATCGCTTGATGAGCTTGAAAAGATTATTCGTGCTAATCAAGACGTGGTCGTCATTATTGATGAAGCTTATATTAACTTTGGTGGTCAAAGTGCTCTGCCATTGCTTAAAAAATATGAGAATGTCTTTATCACACGGACATTTTCAAAAGATGCTTCCCTTGCTGGTTTGCGAGTTGGTTATGGTTTGGGAAGTCCAAAATTAATGGCGGTGATTAATGCGGTTAAGAATTCCGTTAATCCATATAATGTTGATTTGATTGCTGAAAAATTAGCGCTTGCAGCTGTTGAATCTTGGGATTATTATGAAGACACTTGCCAAAAAATCATGGCAACCAGAGATTGGTTTGCAAAAGAGTTGAGATTTTTAGACTTTAAGGTTTTAGAATCAAAGACAAATTTTGTCTTAGTAGAATGTCCAGATAACGGCGCAGCCTTACTGTTTGACTACTTACAAGCTAAAAATATTTATGTGCGTTATTTCCCAAAAGTTGAACGCATTAAAAATTACTTGCGCATTTCTATCGGGCGTCAAGATGAAATGGAAGAAGTGCTTAAGGCGATTAAAGAATTCTTGGCTGTAGGTTTGAAATGATTTGAGGAGTGATGGAATGAAAAAAACGACTTTACCAGTAGGGATGCACGATAAATTATTCAAACGCGCACGTGTAACCTACAAAATTGAACGAGATATCAGTGATTTCTTGATGAGTCAAGGCTTTAATCGTATTGAAACACCGACCTTGGAACATTTTGAAGTTTTTAGCGATACGCTTAATAAAAATAATTATAATTTTTTTGATAAAAGTGGCGAACTGTTGACCCTTCGTCCGGATATTACTAGTCAGATTGGACGTGTGATTGTTTCAACCCAAGTTGAAACGCCGATTAAATTTTTATATTCAGGCAAGGTCTTCAAATACAATGAAGAAATGCGTGGCTTGATGAACGAGCACACACAAGCAGGGATTGAAATCGTTGGTTATCCAGCTAAAGAGGCGGTTTATGAAGCCATCGCTTCAGCAAAAGCATCGCTTGATAAGGCAGATATCTCATCTTACCAATTTGAGTTTTCACATGCTGGTATTTTACAAACGATTTTTGATGATTTGAACTTACCAGCTGCAGCAGAAAAAGAATTGGATGTGGCACTAAAAGACAAAAATATCACGCAATTAAATGAGTTAACGAAGAAATATCCAAGTGAATTTGACGATTTCTTGAAAAATTTGCCTTATCTTTTTGGTGAAAGTCATCAAGTGCTTAGCAAAGCTCGTAAGCTTGTTAAAAATGAGTCTGTCTTAGCTGCTTTGACTGATTTGGAAGATTTGTTGGCACAGGTCTCTGATATTTTACCTGAGAGTCATATTGATTTAGCTCAAATTCCATCTATGCCATACTACACTGGTGTCATGTTTAAAGTCTTTGGGGACAAAGTTCCAGATGCTTTTGCTTCAGGTGGACGCTATGACAAGTTATTTGAACGTTTTGGCGCTAAAAAATTAACAGCAGTTGGTTGGGCAGTAGATATTGATGCCATTTACCAAGCAGTACACGATAGTTTAGAAGGAGGTGCCTAATGGAAAATCAAATTACGATTGCTTTGACCAAAGGACGTATTAAAAAAGATACCGTAAAACTTTTGGAAAAAGCTGGTTTTGACATGTCTTTTATGGCGGATAAGGGACGTAACCTAATTTTTGAAAGTCCGGACAAGAAATTCCGCTTTTTGCTTGTTAAGGCACCCGATGTGACAACTTATGTTCGACATGGTGTTGCTGATCTTGGAGTTGTCGGAAAAGACTTGCTTATTGAGCATCCGATAGGTTACCTTGAAATGCTTGATTTGAATTTTGGGTTGTGTAAGTTTTCTGTTGCTTCAACGGACGCTTACAAACCGCATGATCACAAGCGCAAGCGTATTGCCACAAAATATCCAACAATTGCTACTGATTATTTTAATAAAAAAGGCGAAGATGTTGAAATTATTTCAATTCAAGGAAGTGTCGAAATTGCTCCAGTTATCGGCTTAGCGGATGCTATTGTTGATATCGTAGAAACAGGAAATACTTTGGTTGCCAATGGTCTCAAGGTTTATGAAGACATTTGTCGTATATCAGCTCGTCTGATTGTCAATAAGGCAGCTTTGAAAAATAATCCAGAAATCATGCCATTTATCCAAAAATTGGAAAGTATCGTTGGAAATGAGGAGGTAGCTTTTAAATGAAAGTTTTAACAGGAACGACAGAAGAAATTTCAAAAATTCTCTATCAAGAACAACTCGAATTGAGTAAAGAAAACCTTGACGTCGACGATGCAGTCCGTCAAATTTTGGAAGATGTCAAGAAAAATGGAGATAAAGCTTTAAAAGTTTATTCTGAGAAATTCGACAAGATTGCTTTGGATAACTTTGAAGTAAGTCAAGATTTGATTAACCAAGCTTTTGAGGAGATTAATCCAGAAGTCTTGGTAGCTCTCAAAAACGCGAAAGCAAACATTGAAAGTTATCACAAACAACAATTGGAATCAGGTTTTGAAGACCAACCGACTGATGGTGTTATTCGTGGTCAATTGATTCGTTCAATTGAACGAGCTGGTGTTTATGTGCCAGGTGGGACAGCAGCTTACCCATCGTCAGTTTTGATGAATGTGATTCCTGCAAAGATTGCTGGTGTTAAGGAAATTATCATGATTACCCCACCGCAAAAACATTTTGAACCTGCTATTTTGGTGGCTGCATCACTTGCTGGTGTCAATAAGATTTTTCAAGTTGGTGGTGCTCAAGGGGTAGCGGCTCTTGCTTATGGGACAGAAACGATTCCTCGTGTTGATAAAATTACAGGACCTGGAAATATTTTTGTTGCGACAGCCAAGAAAATGGTTTACGGTCTTGTTGGAATTGACATGATTGCAGGACCATCAGAAATTGGAGTGATTGCCGATAGCTCAGCAAATCCTAAATACGTTGCTGCAGATTTGCTTTCTCAAGCTGAACACGATGTGCGTGCTCGCGCGATTTTGGTAACTGATTCGGCTGAATTGGCTGAAGCTGTTGAGGTAGAGATTGAAGAGCAACTTAAACGTTTGCCACGTGAAAACATTGCACGCCCATCAGTTGAAAATAACGGTTACATTATCATTGCAGATTCGGTTGATGCTATGTTTGATTTGATGAACCAAGTGGCACCAGAACACTTGGAATTGGCTATGGATAATGCTTATGATTATCTTGATAAAGTACAAAATGCAGGTTCAGTTTTCTTGGGTCATTTCACCAGTGAACCGATTGGTGATTACTATGCTGGAGCAAACCACGTCTTGCCAACAACAAGTACCAGTCGTTTTTCATCAGCTCTTGGAGTGCATGATTTTGTGAAACGAATTCAGTACATGCAATACTCAAAAGCAGCTGTCAATGCGGCTAGTCACGATATTACAACACTTGCTTATGCCGAAGGTTTGCAGGCTCATGCTAAAGCAATCGAGGTGCGCCATGACTAAAGTAAAAGGATTGCTAGTGATGGATGTAGATTCTACACTCATCCAAGAAGAAGGAATTGACTTGCTTGGTGAAGAAGCAGGTGTTGGTACAAAGATTGCTGATATTACAGCGCGTGCTATGAATGGTGAGCTAGATTTCAAACAAGCTTTGGATGAACGTGTGGGTCTCCTAAAAGGCTTGCCAGAGACGATTTTTGATAAAGTTTTAGCTCGCATGCATTTTACAAATGGGGCTGAAAAATTGGTGGCTGAACTTCATCATCGTGGTTATAAAGTTGCCGTGGTATCAGGTGGTTTTCATGAAACTGTTGATGTCTTGGCTAAGCGCATCGGTATTGATTATGTTAAAGCTAATCGTTTAGAAGTTAAAGATGGACTTTTGACAGGAAAAGTGCTTAGTGATGTGGTTACCAAAGATGTTAAAAAAGCAAGCCTTATTGAATGGGCAGCTGAAAATGGCTTAGACTTAAGTCAAACCATTGCTATGGGAGATGGAGCTAATGACCTTCCAATGATTAAAACAGCTGGTATCGGAATTGCCTTTTGTGCCAAACCAGTTGTGCGAAAAGAAGCCCCTTACCAAATTAATGAAGCAAATTTGTATAAAGTGATTGATATTTTAGATAGTCAAAGCAGATAGATAAAAGTATCAAAAAGGAGTTGTTATGAGACAAGCAGAGATTGAACGTAATACCTTTGAAACTAAAATTAAATTGAGCCTTAATCTTGATGCCCAAGAGCCAGTTTCTATTGATACTGGTGTTGGTTTCTTTGACCATATGTTGACTCTTTTTGCCAGACACAGCCGCATGTCTCTTGTGGTAAAAGCAGATGGAGACCTTCATGTGGATAGTCACCACACGGTTGAAGATGTTGGAATTGTGCTAGGTCAAGCATTGAAAGAAGCTTTGGGAGATAAGTCTGGTATCAATCGCTACGGAACGTCATTTGTGCCAATGGATGAAACACTTGGAATGGCAAGCCTTGATTTGTCAGGACGTAGCTACCTTGTTTTTGATTGTGAGTTCGATAATCCAAAACTTGGCAACTTTGATACAGAGCTCGTAGAAGAATTCTTCCAAGCCTTTGCTTTTAATGTTCAAATGAATCTGCATTTGAAGATTTTACATGGCAAAAATAACCACCACAAATCAGAAAGTTTGTTCAAAGCAACTGGCCGAGCTCTTCGTGAAGCTATTGCCATTAACCCAGAAATTCACGGGGTTAATTCAACAAAAGGTTTGTTGTAATTAAAAATAGAAAGGAAAATCAGTCGAAGCACTCTTATTTAGTGGCGCTTGCAAGGCTTGATAACTTAGCTAATGATTATTGTAATTGATTATGATGCAGGAAATACTACTAATGTCTTAAGGGCTTTGAAAAAAATTGGTGTTCAGGCTGAATTATCCAGTGACCCGACAAAAATTTTAGCAGCTAGAGGTTTTATACTACCTGGTGTTGGAGCGTATCCAGCTGCCATGGCCGAGCTGACTAAGCGTGGTTTGGTTCCAGTAATTAAAGAAGCAGTTGCTAAAGGAGCACCGCTACTTGGTATTTGTCTTGGAATGCAAGTCTTGACAGAAGTTGGTTTAGAACATCAAGAAACAAAAGGACTTGGTTTTATTCCGGGCGTTTGTAGAGAAATCAAAGCAACCAAAAACATGCCAGTGCCTCACATGGGCTGGAATAATTTGACAGTCAAACATGAAACTCCTTTAACGGAAGAACTTGAAGGACAGTCTGTTTATTTTGTTCACAGTTATTTTACAGATGTTCCAAAAGAATACATCGATGTGACTGCAGATTATGGCATTGATGTGCCAGCTATGATTCACAAGGACAATGTTTATGGCGCCCAGTTCCACCCTGAAAAATCTGGTGATGTGGGCTTAGGAATTTTAAAAAAATTTATTGCACTGTGTGAGAAATAAGTTTCACGATTTTTGGGTAGTGTTTTAGAAGAGAAAAGGAGTTTTATATGCAGATTCTTCCAGCGATTGATATCAAAGAAGGACAGGTGGTTCGTCTTTTTAAAGGTGATTTTAATCAAAAGACTGTGGTTAACCCTGATGTTATGGGGCAGTCTAAAATCTTTGCGCAAGCTGGTATTGATTTTATTCACGTTGTTGATTTAGATGGAGCTTTTGATGGCCGAGCTACAAACCGTGATTTGATTGCCAAATTGAAAAAAGAATCTGGACTTGGTGTGGAAGTTGGTGGCGGTATTCGCACACTTGAACAGATTGAAGATTATCTTGCGGTAGGTATTGACCGTGTGATTATTGGTTCAATGGCTGTGAAAAATCCAGACTTTGTCAAAGCTGCCTTGGAAAAATTTGGTAGTGACAAAGTCGTTGTCGGTATCGATGCCAAGAATGGCATGGTGGCTACAGAAGGTTGGCTTGAAACAAGTAATGTTGATTACATCAGCTTAGCTAAAGCCATGGAAAAAATCGGGGTGACTCTCTTTGTCTACACAGATATTGACCGAGATGGGACACTAACAGGACCTAATTTTGAACACTATGATCGCTTGGTGGCTGAGTTGACAACAGCTAAAGTCATTGCTTCAGGTGGTATTGCTGAACAGTCTGATTTGGTGAAATTGCAACAAATCGGAGTTGCTGGAACAATCGTCGGTAAAGCTTATTATAATGGCAATATTAGTCTTGAAGAATTGAAAGCTTTTGGAGGATAGCTTATGCTGAAAAAACGCATTATTCCATGTCTTGATGTCAAAGATGGACGTGTGGTCAAAGGGGTTAATTTTGTTAATTTAATGGATGTTGGTGACCCAGTTGATGCAGCGCGTGCTTATTATGAAGCAGGATGTGATGAATTAGTTTTCTTAGATATCACAGCAACGCATGAAAAACGTGATACGACAGTTGATATGGCAAGACGCGTTGCGGATCAAGTTTTTATTCCTTTTACAGTCGGCGGCGGTATTCGTTCTGTTGAGGATATGAACAAAATGCTTAAAGCTGGAGCTGATAAGGTAGCTGTCAATTCATCGGCTGTTGCCAATCCACAACTTATCAAAGAATGTGCTGAAAAGTTCGGTAATCAATGTGTGGTATCAGCTATTGATGCTCGTAAGGAAACAGATGGTACTTGGCACGTCTATGTAGCTGGTGGTCGTAAAGACACAGGTATTGATTTGATTGAGTGGGCTAAAAAAGTAGTCAGTCTTGGTGCTGGCGAAATTCTTCTAACTAGCATGGATAAAGATGGCACAAAATCTGGCTTTGATTTGGAAATGTTAAATGCCGTTGCTGATGTGGTGAATGTTCCTATTATCGCTTCTGGGGGTGCCGGCAATATTGAGCACATGGTTGAAGTCTTTGAAAAGGCATCGGCTACAGGTGCTTTAGCAGCTTCTATTTTTCACTATGGCGAGGTATCGATTGCAGATACTAAAGCGGCTATGGCTGAAGCTGGAATTGAGGTGAGACGATGAGTGATATTAAACTTGATTTTGCAAAACAAGATGGACTTCTTCCAGTAATTGTCACTGACTATAAGACTGGTCAAGTGTTAATGCTTGCTTACATGAATGAAGAAGCGTACCGTTTGACCTTGGAAACAAAGCAGATGCACTACTGGAGCCGTTCGCGCAATGAACTTTGGCAAAAAGGAGCAACAAGTGGTCACTATCAATACGTCAAATCCATTAAAACAGATTGTGATTGTGACACATTACTTGTGGCTGTAAAACAAGAAGGAGCAGCTTGTCACACAGGTGCTTACAGCTGTTTCTTCAATGATATTTTATAGAAAGGAAAACTATGCTAGAAACAATTTATAAAGAAGCTTTAGACCGCAAAGAAAACCCTAAAGAAGGTTCTTACACTAATTACCTTTTTGACAAAGGTTTGGATAAGATTTTGAAAAAAGTTGGTGAGGAAGCAACTGAAGTTGTTATCGCTGCTAAAAATGCTGATAAAGATGAAATCGCAAATGAAACAGCAGATGTTTTGTATCACTTAGCTGTCATGTTAGTTGAAACTGGTGTTACAACTGAAGACATTGAGGCTGTTTTGAAAGCTCGCCAAGGCAAAAAAAGTAACGTTCACGACCGACCAGAAATCACAAATTATTAAGCAAGAAGAGATAGGAAGTTCTTCCCTATCTTTTTTATCTTCTTTAAAGCAATCGGTTGCATTGTTATTAGGATAATTTATCTGTGTTACATATTGAATAGATGATTAAAAAATAAATTTATCTTAAGAAAACGATTGCGCAATCATAAAGTATTTTGTATACTGAAAGCATGAAATATTACTAATTTTAAGACGGAGGTCTTCTATGAAAAAGGTAAGTCGGCTTTCTTTCCCAGAAAAGCGGGAATACTTTGGGCTTCGTAAGCTAAAAGTTGGTGTTGCTTCGGTTGCGATTGCGACAGCTCTTTTTTGGGGCGCTGGATTGACAAGTGTTTCAGCAAATCAAGCGACTTCTCAAGCAGCAGTTTCGGAAGTGATAAATGAGACATCGCTCCCAGATGATGGCAGTCAGGCTCTTCTTGAACCAGAGAAAACAGCAGACGCTAATCAAAACCTTGAAGAATCTAATTCTTCTGATTTAAGTGATGACAGCCAAAATCAATTAACAGAGTCTGAAAGTTCAGCGGTAGAAGAAACTGTGCCAGAATCACAGCCTCAAGAAGTTATTTCACAGGCACAAGGGGTTCAAGGGGCAGCAGAAATAGATGAAATTTCTGACGTTAAAGCAGTGACAAGCGCTGAAAACAGTAATCAAGTGAATCTCCTAAAATCTTCTCAACCTGATAATCAAGTCTCAAATCCTCCAATTGCTGAAAATACGCTGCGCGTTCATTTTAAGACCTTACCATCAGATGATTTGGCAAGTCTTGGTTTGTGGACTTGGGAAGATGTCGAACATCCATCTGAATCTTGGCCAAATGGTGCGATTAATCTTTCTAATCTTAAACACGATGCTTATGGTTATTATATCGATGTGAAATTGGTCAATGGTAATCCTCACAAAGTTGGATTGCTCATCAATAATACTAGTGGTGAGAATGTTTCAGGGGATAAAGTGGTGAATCTTATCAGCCAAGACATGAATGAAGTTTGGTTTGATGAGGATTATAATGCTATCTATTACGCCCCACTTGAAAAAGGAAAAATCCGTATTAATTACTATCGTAGTGATGGAAATTACAAGAACTTGGCAATTTGGTTGTGGGGAAGTGCAGATAGTTCCATCACTAGTCGCTTAGGTTCTTGACCTCATGGTGTTGATTTTAAAAACTTTGGCAAATACGGTGCTTATATCGATGCGTCGTTGGCAGATTTTAATGAGCTTGGTTTCTTGCTCCTTGATGAATCAAAAGAAGGCGATGCGGCCAAGATTCAACCAGACAATTACACCTTTAAGGATTTAGCTAATCAAACACAAATTTTCTTGAAAGATGAGGATAAGACCATTTATACGAATCCATATTTTGTAAGCACAATTTGCTTAACATCCGCACAACAAATTAGTCAATCAGAGCTTGAAGCAATCATTAGCAATCTAGCAGACGCCGATAAAACTGAACTCCTAGAAAATCTTAAAGTGACTGATAAGACTGGCAATGCCGTTGCTATTACAGATATTACTCTCGATAAAGCAAGTAATAAAGTTACTATCACAGGTGATTTTTCAAGCGATAGCCTTTATACAGTAAGCTATAATGGTGACCGATATCAAGCTAAGCAAAGTTGGCAATACACAGATTCTAAATACGCTTATGATGGTGATTTAGGAGCACGTGTCTTTGATAATGGAGCGCGTGTTGATTTGATCGTTTGGTCACCAAGTGCAGATATCGTTTCTGTTGTTCTCTATGATAAGAATGACCAAACCAAAGTCATTGGCAAAATTGCTATGACTAAAGGAAATAAAGGTCAATGGTCGGCTAGTCTAACACCAAGCCTTGGTTCAGGTATTAGTGATTATCGTGGCTATTATTATCATTATGAAATCACACGCGGAAAAGAGACTGTTCTGGCACTTGACCCTTATGCTAAATCATTAGCTGAGTGGAACAGTGATTTGATTGGAACTGATCCATCTTATAAAGTGGCTAAAGCAGCTATCGTTGATCCTAGCGCTATCGGCAATCAAGACTTGAATTATGCAAATATCAAAGGCTACAAAGACCGTGAAGATGCTATTATCTATGAAGCACATGTCCGTGACTTTACATCCGATACAGCTATTTCAGAAGAACTTCGCAATCAATTTGGTACCTTTGCAGCGTTTGCTGAAAAATTGGATTACCTTCAAAGCCTAGGTGTCACTCATATTCAATTGCTTCCTGTTATGAGTTATTACTACGTTAACGAAGTGATGAATAACAAGCGCTTAATAGATTATGCCTCAAGTAATACAAACTACAACTGGGGTTATGACCCACAAAGTTATTTTGCTTTGACAGGAATGTATTCTGAAAATCCAGCTGACCCAGCAAAACGTATCGCAGAATTCAAAAATTTGATTAATGAAATTCACAAACGTGGTATGGGAATTATCCTGGATGTCGTTTATAACCACACGGCTGACCTTGCTATTCTTGAAGATTTGGAATCAAATTATTATCACTTTATGGAAGTTGATGGCAAGGCTAAAACAAGCTTTGGTGGTGGTCGCCCAGGAACAACTCACTATATGACACGACGTATGGTACTTGATTCAATTGCTTATTGGACAAAAGAATTTAAAGTGGATGGCTTCCGTTTTGATATGATGGGTGACTTGGATGCTGAGACTGTTCAAATGGCTTATGACAAAGCAAAAGCTTTGAATCCAAATGTTATCATGCTTGGTGAAGGTTGGATTACTTATGCTGGCGATGCCAATGATAGTCGTCAACCTGCTGACCAAACTTGGATGGCACACACAGACAGTGTGGCTTCATTCTCTGATGATATTCGTAATCTCCTTAAATCAGGGTATCCAAGTGAAGGTGCACCATGCTTTATTACAGGTGGGGTTAAAAATTTGCAAGAGCTCTTTAATAGCATAAAAGCTCAGCCAAATAATTTCACAGCAGATGATCCAGGTGATGTGATTCAATACATTGCAGCTCATGACAATCTACCCCTTCACGATATTATTGCTAAATCAATCCACAAAGACCCATCAGTGGCAGAAAATGAAGCGGAAATTTTACGTCGTCAATGTTTGGGAAATCTTATTATCTTGACTTCTCAAGGAACAGCCTTCATCCATTCTGGTCAAGAATATGGTCGTACCAAACAATTCCGTGATGAAGCTTATAAGACACCAGTAGCGGCTGATAAAGTCCCAGCAAAATCAGATTTGCTAACAAACGCTGATGGCACACCATTTGTTTATCCTTACTTTATCAGTGATTCCTATGATTCTACGGATGCTGTTAATCATTTTGATTGGGTAAAAGCAACTGACGGCAAGGCTTACCCAGAAAATGCTAAAACGCAAGCTTATACCAAAGGCTTGATTGCCCTTCGCCGCTCAACAGATGCCTTCACACTTAAGACGAAAGCAGATGTAGATAGCAAGGTCAAACTCATCACCATTCCAAATAAAAATGGAGTTGGTCAAGAAGATTTGATTATCGCTTACCAAACACAAGCAAGTAGTGGTGACGTCTATGCAGCCTTTGTCAATGCTGATAGCAAAGCGCGTGAGTTTGTCTTGTCAGATGATTACAAAGCTCTGTTGAACGCAGAAATTCTTGCTGACGCCGATACCGCAGGTGTCGATGCTATCTTGAATCCAAAAGGTGTGGCTTTTACAGAAAACAGCATTACCCTTAATCCGTTAACAGCAACAATCCTACGTTTGAGAAAGGCGAATGCAGAAACAGAACGTACCCTTTATGACCAAGCAAGTGGTGTAAGTGTCATTTTAGCTCCAGGTGAACGTGAAGAGATTACACAGATTGAAGTCCATCACAAAGAAACAAATGACAGTCAAACCTCTTCAGTCTTGCAAGGTAAAGATTATGATTTATATGATATCGAGCCTGAGGATGCTTATGGCTATGTTGTTAGCACAACTCAAAAAGATCAAGTCATCTTACCAATTGATGCTGGTAAAGCTGTTGCAGAAGTTTTCTATCTTCCAGAAAATGCACAACCGCAACTTCTAGCCTTTAGAGAAGTTAGCAAGTTAGTGGCTGGGCAAGTCGTTAAATTCGTCATCTTTGATGTTGACCACCTCAGCCAATATGGCATTGTTTATCAAGACCAAGTGGCAAAAACTGAAGTGCCAGCTAATTCGAATCAAGTGGCGAAAGTTACAGCGCCAACCCAAACTCAGACTGGAGTCTGGAATCAAGCGGCTTCTCGAGTCCTTTCTGACCTTCAAAAAGTTGCTGTTACTGAAAATAGCACAGTTGCCTTGCCAGAAACTGGTCAAAAAGATAGTAATACTTTAACTTTTGTTGGTCTTCTAAGTCTTGCTAGTCTAGCAGTGTTAGAAGTTAAAAGACGCCAAAAAAGTCATTAACATTTAAATACCTTACTTTCCTTATATAAAGAGCTCCCCTTCTAAAATTGAAGGGGAGTTTTGCTTTGTATTAATGTTTTTGTAACCTCTTTCCTTTAAAAAATTATATAATAGTTATAAGAAATGTAAGGGGGAGTTGGTACTATGCATATATTAATTGCACCTGATTCATTTAAGGAAAGTTTGTCAGCACTTGAAGTTGCAAAAGCTGTTCAAAAAGGTTTTCGAAAAGCTTTGCCAAATGCGACTTTTGATGTCATGCCTGTTGGTGACGGTGGTGAAGGAACTTTGGAAGCCTTGACAGGCGGTCTTCATTTAAAACGTGAAAGCCATACGGTTACTGGCGCGTTTGGTCAACCAGTCGAAGCCTATTATGCGACTAATGGTCGTTTGGCCGTTTTTGAAATGGCAGACATATGTGGTTTGGAAAAAGTGCCAATGAATCAGCGTAGCCCATTAACCCTTACGACAAAAGGTGTTGGTGAAATGATAGGTCACTTGGTTGATCTTGGTGTTGAAGAAATCATGATTGGTGTTGGAGGCAGTTCAACCAATGATGGTGGTCTGGGAATGGCGGCAGGTCTTGGCTATCGTTTCTTTGACAAAACAGGTCATGAAGTCGAAGCGATAGGTGAACACCTTGGTGATATTACCATGGTTTCTTATGAAAGCTGTCGTTGGGATTTATCTCAAATTAAGGTGACAGTTATCACTGACGTGACAAATCCTCTATGTGGTCCAAATGGGGCAACCTATATTTTTGGAGAACAAAAAGGGCTTGCAAAAGATAAATTTGCAAGCATTGATAAAGATATGGAAAGATTTTACCAAACTTTCTTCCCAGCTGTTTTGGATTTGGCTGGAGCGGGAGCAGGTGGCGGAATGGCAGCAGGTCTAGCAGCATTTGCAGGAGGTCAAATCATTTCTGGTATTGATGCTGTTCTTGATATGCTTGATTTTGACCGACGTGTTCAGAAAGCTGATATTGTTGTTGTCGGTGAAGGGCGCATGGATAAGCAAAGTCTTTCAGGTAAAGCTCCCGTTGGTCTAGCACAACGCACGCCTCGTGGTAAATTAGTCATTGCCATCTGTGGTAGCCTCAAAGATGATTTACCAAGTTTCCCAATTTCTAACATTCAAGCAGCTTTTCCGATAATTGCTGACGCTGATACGTTGGAAAATACTCTAGATAAAGCTGAGCAAAATCTGGAACGCACTGCGCAAAACATCGGAAATTTACTAAGCTTTACTAGATTTTAATCCTTGTTAAATAATTTTGACCAGAAGCCTTTTTTAGGGGCTTCTTTTGTTTTTTCTGGAGTAGTCGGAAATTGTTCAGATAATGAAGGATTAGCTACGTTTTCAGCTTTAGTTGAATGAACGATAATGCCATAAGGTGATTGAGCATTCTTTTCATCAACAATCGTTGCTTGAATGTTTTGTTTTTGAGCAATTTTCATGTAAAACATTTGATTGGAAGCAGAGAGCTTAGGAGAAATTTTAACTAATATTGTGTCGTGTTGTTTAGCTAATTGTCCTAAAATATCACTAAAACGATTTTTAACCTCTTCTAAACGGCTGTCTTCAAGAGAAATTGATAAGACAACGCGTTCGGCAAAAGTTCCAAAATAAAGACGTTGTTCATCTGGATTTAAGCGTTTTTCGCCTGTTGCAGCTTGTAAAACTTTATTTTCTAAATCAGTCATAGCAGGGCCCTCCATATATTCTTATAATAATTATAAGTTAAATTTACTAAACTGTCAGTTTTGGGCTGTTTTGTTATTGAAAATTGTGAAAAGCCATGAAAGTTGGTAGCGATTTTCAAAATTTCTTGTTTTTATTTGCTTAAGCGCCGATATTATGGTATTATTTTAGTGTAAAAATATTAAAAACTCATAAGGAGAGTAACATAATGTCAATTATTACTGATGTTTACGCTCGCGAAGTCCTTGACTCACGCGGTAACCCAACACTTGAAGTAGAAGTTTACACAGAATCAGGCGCATTTGGTCGTGGTATGGTTCCTTCAGGAGCTTCTACTGGTGAACACGAAGCAGTTGAACTTCGTGACGGAGACAAATCTCGTTACAACGGTCTTGGTACTCAAAAAGCTGTTGACAACGTTAACAACATCATTGCTGAAGCAATCATCGGTTTCGATGTTCGTGATCAACAAGCTATCGACCGTGCTATGATCGCTCTTGACGGTACTCCAAACAAAGGTAAACTCGGTGCAAATGCTATCCTTGGTGTTTCTATTGCCGTAGCTCGTGCAGCAGCTGACTACCTTGAAGTTCCACTTTACAGCTACCTTGGTGGTTTCAACACTAAAGTTCTTCCAACTCCAATGATGAACATCATCAACGGAGGTTCTCACTCAGACGCTCCAATCGCTTTCCAAGAATTCATGATCGTACCTGCTGGTGCACCTACATTCAAAGAAGCTCTTCGTTGGGGTGCTGAAATCTTCCACACACTTAAGAAAATCCTTAAAGAACGTGGTCTTGAAACAGCTGTTGGTGACGAAGGTGGTTTTGCTCCTAAATTTGAAGGAACTGAAGACGCTGTAGAAACAATCATCAAAGCTATCGAAACTGCTGGTTACAAACCAGGTGAAGATGTATTCCTTGGATTTGACTGTGCTTCATCAGAATTCTACGATAACGGAATCTATGACTACACTAAATTCGAAGGTGAAGGTGCTGCTAAACGTACTGCTGCAGAACAAGTCGACTACATCGAAGAATTGGTTAACAAATACCCAATCATCACTATCGAAGATGCAATGGACGAAAACGACTGGGACGGATGGAAAGAACTTACTAAACGTCTTGGTAAACGCATTCAATTGGTTGGTGATGACTTCTTCGTAACAAACACTTCATACCTTGCACGTGGTATCAAAGAAGAAGCTGCTAACTCAATCCTTATCAAAGTTAACCAAATCGGTACTTTGACTGAAACATTCGAAGCTATCGAAATGGCTAAAGAAGCTGGTTACACTGCAGTTGTATCACACCGTTCAGGTGAAACTGAAGATTCAACAATTGCTGACATCGCAGTTGCAACTAACGCTGGTCAAATTAAAACTGGTTCACTTTCACGTACTGACCGTATCGCTAAATACAACCAATTGCTTCGTATCGAAGACCAACTTGGTGAAGTAGCTGAATACCGTGGATTGAAATCATTCTACAACTTGAAAAAATAATCTCTGATTATATCAAGTTAAAAACCTTAGCTTAGGCTAAGGTTTTTTGTACTTTTAAAAAGTATATTGACATCGTTGCTGATAAGTTAATTTGGTTGAGTGAACACAAAAGTGATTATAAAAATGCCTGAAGAAATTTTCTTTAAGCATTTTTTGTAAAATCTTATTTTTCAAATTCAGCCTTGCTCTTAGTATCGGTATACTCTTCGGCAACTTCTTTTGAAAGAATATCGCTATAACTTGGTAGTGCAATACTAGAACCATATTTGTTTTTCAAGGCCGTGGTTACGAGGCGATAAACCAAGTTGGCATTACGTGAAAGAATTGGTCCGTGGAAGTAGCTACCATAGACGTTTTTGTAGTGAACGCCTTCAGTACCGTCTTCTTTATTATTGCCATTTCCGTAAACACATGTTCCAAGTGGTTTTTCATCTTCTGAAAGGAAAGTACGTCCTTGGTGATTTTCAAAACCGTAATATGTTTCGTTAAATTCATCATTGTGAATTTTGATATCACCGATAAAACGATTATTATTTTGACTAAGGGTGTAGTGTCCCATAACCCCAAGACCATCGATTTTTTCACCGTTTGCTTGGACGTAGTATTGACCTAGAAGTTGAAAACCACCACAGATTGCAAGCATGACTTTGTCTTTGTTGATGAAATCAGCGATAGCTTCTTTTTTACTTGGCAGGTCTTTAGCGACGATTGATTGTTCGTAATCTTGTCCGCCACCAAAGAAAGCCATATCATAGTAATTGGCATCAAAGCTATCACCAAGTGATACGATATCAAAGGTCATTTTAGCACCTAGTTTTTCACCGACGTATTTCATCATGAGAATATTACCGTTGTCACCATAGGTATTCATAAGGTTTCCGTAAAGGTGAGCAACGTTTAATTCGTATTGATAATCTTTATTTGCAGGAGATTGTAGTGATGTATAAGTCATTTTAGTTCATCTCCTTTCCAACAGCGTGACGACTTGCCAAGATTTCGCGGAATTGAAGCATAGCAGTGTAAGTAGCTAGGATGTAAGCATGATCAGTTGACTGAGCTTCAATCAAGGCCATAATATCTTCTAGGCTTTCAGCTTCCGTAATTTTGTCTTCGTCATAACCAGTCACACGTAAGCGACGAGCAATTTCAGAGTGGCGCACGCCTCCAGCAAAGGCTTGTGGAATATCCATGTCTAAGATAGATTCAAAGTTAGCATCCCAAATCCAGCTAGTATCAATTCCGTCAGCGTAGTTGGCATTGAGTAGAACTGATAGTGTAAATGGATATGGAGCCAATTTAATCATATCAAGAGCTTGGCTAGCACCAACTGGGTTTTTGATAAGAACCAAAGTACAAGACTTATCACCGATTTTGAAGGTTTCTTGACGTCCAAAGACTGCACGGCTCTTGTCAAAACCAGCTTTGATTTTTTCAGGAGAAACTCCAAAGAACTCAGCTACAGACACGGCTGCAAGGGCGTTATAGATATTGTAAAGACCACCGACGTTAATCTTGTAGTCTTGCCCATCGATGACAAATTCAGATGTAGTGTTTGTGATTTTTGTCAAGTCTGTCAAAGCATAATCAAGTTTTGGACGGTGGAAACTGCAATTTTCACAAACGTAATCACCAAGGTTAGCGTAAGTGTTAAGTTTGTATTTCAAGATGTTTTGGCATTGTGGGCACAAGATACCTTCAGTGTTGTAGTGAGCTAATTCTGGTACATGCTTTTCAGTATCAAAACCATAGTATTTGACTGGATTAATGACGTTTGTTGAATTGAAGAGTGGGCTGTCTCCATTAGCTAGGATAGTTGCATTTGGGGCTTTTGCTGCACCATCCAAAATCATTTGATAAGTTGTATAGATTTCACCATAACGGTCCATTTGGTCACGAAAAATATTTGTGAAGACAAAAAGACTTGGAGTGATGTATTCTGTGATTTTTGGAAGGCTAGCTTCATCAATTTCTAGCACAGCGATTTTTTTACCAGATTTAGCTCTTTTAGCTGTCAAGAAAGTTGATGTGATTCCGGTAATCATGTTGGCACCACTTGGGTTTGTCACGATTTCACCGAAAGCCTCACGCAAAATGCCTACTGTCAAAGCAGTTGTGAGGGTTTTACCATTTGTACCAGTGACAACAACAATCTCATAATCTTTGGCAATCGTATCTAAAATATCTTTGTCGAATTTGAGGGCGATTTTTCCAGGCAAGGTTGAGCCACGTCCCATTTTTGAAAGAATGGCGTGAGTTGCTTTACCAGCTGTAATTCCCATTAATGTGTTTACTTTCATAGGAATATTGTACCACAAAAAGGAGTATTCGAATAAAGAAAATCTGTTTTAAAAGTGGTATAATAGAAAGGTAGTTTTATTTAGTTAGAGAAAAGAGATGTATGTATGAGTAATTTAGCGGCTATTGATGCCAAATTCTGGGCAACTTTAGTTGAAAATCCATGGACTATTGTTGTTCATTTACTAGATATTTTAATCGTAGCATATTTTATTTATCGTTTAATAAAAGCTTTAGCGGGCACGAAGATTATGTCCTTGATCCAAGGTGTTGTCTTCTTCATCATTTTGAAATTTGTCGCTGAGTGGATTGGTTTTACAACTATCACTTATTTGATGAATCAAGTTATCACATATGGTGTTATCGCGTGTGTTGTTATCTTTGCTCCTGAGATTCGTTCTGGTCTTGAAAAATTTGGTCGTTCGACGCAAGTTTTTTCACAAACGCAACAAGTTAGTGACGAAGAAAAATTAGTTGAAGCCTTGGTAAAATCAGTTGCTTACATGAGCCCTCGTAAAATTGGTGCTTTGATTTCTATCGAGCGCACGCAAACATTGCAAGAGTATATTTCTACAGGGATTCCTTTGGATGCTGATATTTCAAGTCAGTTGTTGATTAATATTTTTATTCCAAACACTCCTTTGCATGATGGTGCGGTAATCATTAGTGGTAACAAAATTGCGACAGCTTGTTCTTACCTTCCTTTGTCTGAGTCAATGGCCATTTCAAAAGAATTCGGAACACGTCACCGCGCAGCTATTGGTCTTTCAGAAAACTCAGATGCCTTGACTATTGTTGTTTCAGAAGAAACTGGTGGGGTTTCCATCACTTCAAAAGGTGAATTTTTGCATGATTTGACAAAAGAAAATTTTGAAGCTATTCTTCGCACACATTTAATTACAAAAGTTGAGGAAAAAGACCACTGGTATCAAAAATTTTGGAGGAAGAAAAAATGAAAAAGTTTTTCAATAGTCAATTCTGGTTGGTTATTGTGTCTATTATCTTTTCTATTCTCCTATTTTTGACTGCCACAACAAGTAACTATACGCATGTTGGGTCGCAGGTATCTGGAGCAACAGAGACTTTTACCCACACCCTAACAAATGTCCCTATCGATATCAAATACGATAGTGATAAGTATTTTATCAGTGGTTATTCTTATGAAACAGAAGTTTATTTAACATCAATCAACCGTGTTAAATTGGACTCTGAAATCAATAATGACACGAGAAGTTTCAAGGTTGTTGCTGACTTGTCAAACTTGGGTGAAGGCACTCAAACAGTGCCTCTTAAGGTGACTAATTTGCCATCAGGTGTTACAGCGACAGCTTCACCGAATAATATCTCTGTGACTATTGGCAAAAAGAAAACCAAGACCTTTGATGTTCAAGGCGTCATTGACGATAATCAAATCGCCAAAGACTATGAGCTGAAGAAAGTGTCAACAGACATATCTGAAGTTGAAGTCACAAGTGCAGAATCAATCATTGACCAAATCGATCATGTGGTTGCTAAACTACCCGAAAATGAAGTTCTAAACGACAATTACAATGGACGAGTTGCCTTGCAAGCCGTTGCCTCAGATGGTACAATTCTCGCTAGTGCCATCAACCCGTCAAAAGCTCGACTTGAAGTGACAGTTAAGAAATTGACCAAAACCGTACCAGTGACTGTTAAGATGACTGGGAAAATGAATGATAAGCTATCAAATATCTCTTATAGCCTCAGTCAAAATCAGGTGACGATTACTGGTAGTCAAGATGCCCTTAACGCTGTTAACGAGGTGGTTGCTAATGTCGATGTTTCAAATATGACAAAAGATACCAATTTGAGTGTCAACTTAACAGCAGATAATGTAGCAGTAGAGCCTTCTGTAGTGACGGTACAGTTGACAGTGACAAAAAAATAGTTCATAATAGCTAGGACTATATATTAAAGAATACTGGGCAAGTAAGTTTCTTGTCCTTAGGAAAAGAATATTAGTAATGGAGGAAGCGAATTTTTCGCTAAAAAAATAATGGGAAAATATTTTGGAACAGATGGTGTTCGTGGAGAAGCAAATGTTGAGTTGACCCCTGAATTAGCTTTCAAATTAGGACGCTTTGGTGGCTATGTTCTTAGTCAGCATGAAACAGGACGTCCAAAAGTATTTGTAGCACGCGATACTCGAATTTCAGGTGAAATGCTTGAATCAGCTTTGGTAGCTGGACTTCTTTCAGTTGGTATTGAAGTTTACAAACTTGGTGTTTTAGCAACTCCAGGTGTTTCATACCTTGTCCGTACTGAAAAAGCTAGCGCTGGTGTTATGATTTCTGCTAGTCACAACCCTGCTCAAGATAATGGTATTAAATTCTTCGGTGGTGATGGATTCAAATTAGCTGATGATCAAGAATTGGAAATTGAAGCTCTCCTTGATGCACCAGAAGATACCCTTCCACGCCCTTCAGCAGACGGTTTGGGAACACTTGTTGATTATCCAGAAGGTCTTCGTAAATACGAAAAATTCCTTGTATCAACAGGTATTAGCCTAGAAGGAATGAAAGTTGCTCTTGATACAGCAAACGGTTCAGCATCTGTATCTGCACGTGATATTTTCCTAGATCTTGATGCTGATATTACAGTTATCGGTGAAAATCCAGATGGTCTTAACATCAATGATGGTGTAGGATCAACACACCCAGAACAATTGCAAGAACTTGTTAAAGAATCAGGTGCTGCAGTTGGTCTTGCATTTGATGGTGATAGCGACCGTTTAATTGCCGTTGATGAAAATGGTGAAATCGTTGATGGTGACAAAGTTATGTACATCATTGGTAAATACCTTTCTGAACGTGGACAATTGGCTCACAACACAATCGTAACAACTGTTATGTCAAACCTTGGTTTCCACAAAGCACTTGACCGCGAAGGTATCAATAAAGCTATCACAGCTGTTGGTGACCGTTACGTTGTTGAAGAAATGCGTAAATCAGGCTTTAACCTTGGTGGTGAACAATCAGGTCACGTGATTATCATGGATTACAACACCACTGGTGATGGTCAATTGACTGGTATCCAATTGGTAAAAGTCATGAAAGAAACTGGTAAACCACTTTCTGAATTGGCTGCTGAAGTTACAATTTACCCACAAAAATTGGTTAACATTCGTGTTGAAAACAGCATGAAGAGCAAAGCCATGGAGGTTCCAGCTATCGCAGAAATCATCAGCAAAATGGAAGAAGAAATGAATGGAAACGGTCGTATTTTGGTTCGACCAAGTGGTACTGAACCACTTCTTCGCGTTATGGCTGAAGCGCCAACTGATGAAGAAGTTGACTACTATGTAAATACTATTGCTGACGTTGTTCGTAACGAAATCGGTATCGACTAAATTCAATAAAAAAGAAAAGGTTTGGGTGTTAGGCTCAGACCTTTTTGTGTTTATTTCATTGGTTATCTTTCTTAAAAATGTTATAATAGCGTCATGCTAACAAAACCAACATCAGCTTATGTACATATACCATTTTGTACGCAAATTTGTTATTATTGTGATTTCTCAAAAGTATTCATCAAAAATCAGCCTGTTGATGCTTATTTACAGGCTCTTATTCGTGAATTTGAATCATATGATATCAAAAAATTGCGTACTTTATATATTGGAGGCGGCACTCCAACCTCAATTACCGCAGAGCAATTGGAGTATTTATTGACGAATTTAACAAAGCATTTGGATTTAAGTATTTTGGAAGAATTCACTATCGAAGCAAATCCAGGTGATTTGACTGAAGATAAGATTGAAGTGCTGAAAAATTCAGCTGTTAACCGTGTTTCACTTGGTGTTCAGACTTTTAATGATAAGCATTTGAAACAAATTGGACGTAGTCACAATGAAGCTCAGATTTATTCAACGATTTCGAATTTGAAAAAAGCTGGTTTTCATAACATTTCAATTGACTTGATTTATGCCCTTCCTGGTCAGACCATGGAAGATGTCAAGGAAAATGTGGCTAAGGCGATTGCTCTAGATATTCCACATTTGAGTTTATATAGCTTGATTCTGGAACATCACACGGTTTTCATGAATAAAATGCGTCGCGGTAAATTACAATTACCTAAAGAAGACTTGGAAGCGAAGATGTTTGAATATATTATTTCTGAGCTGGAAGCTAATGGCTTTGAGCACTATGAAATTTCAAACTTCACTAAACCAGGTTTTGAAAGTCGTCACAATTTGATGTACTGGGATAATGCTGAGTACTTCGGTGTGGGTGCAGGTGCTTCTGGTTATCTAAATGGTGTTCGTTACCGTAATCGTGGTCCAATTCAGCACTATCTTAAGGCAGTTGCCGAGGGTAATGCTAGATTATCAGAAGAAGTTTTAACAAAAGATGAAATGATGGAAGAAGAATTGTTCTTAGGATTACGCAAAAAATCAGGTGTGTCTATTGCTAGATTTGAAGAAAAATTCGGCTTGTCTTTTGAAGACCGTTATGGTCAAATCGTGAGAGAACTTTGTGAACAAGGGCTTTTAGTACCAGATGACAAGGTGATTCGCATGACCAAAAAAGGACTGTTTTTGGGAGACACAGTCGCAGAGAGATTTATATTGGAGTAAAAAAGATGGGATTAAGTTATCGAGAAAAATATCAAGTACCTTTTTATGAAAGTGATATTAATCAAAATATGAAATTATCACAGCTCTTATCGCTTGTTTTGCAAGTTTCTGGCAAGCAATCGTTAAGTCTTGGAATGAGTGACGAGTATGTTTTTCAAACTTATAACCTTGTCTGGATTATCACAGAATATGCGATTGAAATTGATCGTTTGCCAAGATACACTGAAAACATCGTGATTGAGACGGTACCAACAGCTTATAATAAACTCTTTTGTTACCGTGATTTTAATGTTTACGGTCAAGATGGTGAGAAGATTTTGACCATTCATTCAACTTTTGTTTTGATGGATTATGACACACGAAAAGTTCACCCTGTCGTTGATGACATTGTCGATGTTTACCAAGTTGAAAAAGTGAAGAAAATCTATCGTGGACCTCGTTATGAAGGTTTGGAAAATCCAGAAGAAACTCTCTATCACGTGCGTTTCTTCGACCTTGATTTGAATGGTCATGTCAATAACAGCAAATACCTTGAATGGATGTATGATGTTTTAGACGTTAACTTTTTGGAAAAATACATTCCACACCACATTAACTTGAAATATGTGAAGGAAGTTCAATATGGTCATGACATCAAGTCACGTGTTGAACGTATTGGCTTGACAACCAAACATGAAATTGTCACACAAGGTGCCCTTCGAGCTCAAGCACGCATAGAATGGAAAGCAAAATAAAAGTTCTGCTATTTTTAAAGTAACTAAGAAAAGAAGTAAGAGTAGTGACCTTTTAACTGTATCAGAAAGGTCATTTACTATTTATATTGGAGGAAAAATGACTTATAAAGGCTATTTAATCGACTTGGATGGAACTATTTATAAAGGAAAAAATCGTATTCCAGCAGGGGAACGTTTTATTCAAAGACTTCAAGAAAGAAATATTCCTTACGTTTTAGTAACGAATAATTCAACTCGTACACCTGAAAAAGTTCAAGAAATGTTGTCAACTCAGTTCAACGTTCACACCCCACTTGAAACAATCTACACAGCAACAATGGCGACGATTGATTACATGAACGATTTGAATCGTGGTAAAACGGTTTACGTGATTGGTGAAACTGGTTTGAAAACAGCGATTGCTGAGGCGGGTTATGTAGAAGACACTGAAAATCCAGCTTATGTCGTTGTTGGTCTTGATAATGATTTGACTTATGAAAAATTAGCAGTAGCGACATTGGCTATCCAAAAAGGTGCTGTCTTTATCGGAACAAATCCAGATTTGAACATTCCTACTGAACGAGGATTGATGCCAGGTGCGGGCGCTATTAACAAATTATTGGAAGCAGCCACTCGCGTGCAACCAGTCTTTATTGGAAAACCAAATGCTATTATCATGAATAAAGCTCTTGATGTTCTTGGAGTTAAACGTGAAGAAGCTATTATGGTTGGTGATAATTATCTGACAGATATTATGGCGGGAATTCAAAATGATATTGCGACTCTTCTTGTTACAACTGGATTTACTAAACCTGAAGAAGTCCCAACTCTCCCGGTAAAACCTAATCACGTTCTTGCTAGTCTTGATGAATGGAATTTCGATGAAAACTAAAATTTGGACATTTAGCACTTGGTTGTGGCTACTGTCACTCGCGGTTCTTGTAGCCATTTATGGCGCGTGGTTGATTTATCCACTAGAGATTGACTGGCTAAAACTGAGCCTCCAAGTGACCATCACAAAAGATGAACTTTTGAAAAATTTTAACATCTTGATGACTTATCTGACAAATCCCTTGTCACACAGACTTGTCATGCCAGATTTTCACTCATCAGCTAGTGGACTCAAGCATTTTCATGATGTTAAACATCTTTTTCACTTAGCACAAGCTGTCTTTGTGATTTTGCTATATCCTTCTTGGCGCTTTTTGAAAAATAGCAGAGCTGAAAAGTCACTTTTTCTTCATCAGAGAGCTTTTACCTTAGCTGCAATTTTACCGATTATCATTGCAGTAGCAGGGCTTTTGATTGGTTTTGACCCATTCTTTACTCTCTTTCATGAAGCCTTATTTCCTGGTGATAGCAGTTGGCTTTTTAACCCAGCGACTGATCCAATAATCTGGATTTTACCAGAAGAATACTTCATGCATTGCTTTATCATTTTCTTTGTAGCTTATGAAGTGATGATGCTAAGTTTAGTCGCAATAGCTCGTAAGCAATTAAATCATCACCTAAAAAATAACGAGAGAAAGGATGAAAAATGACATTTGTATGGTACTTTTGGCTACTGTTTGCAGTAGCGTGGATATTTGCCATCACATTTTGGGTAAAATCCTCTGACATTTCGCAAAAATGGCTGCGCATCACCTATGTCATCTGCGGCATCATCGCCTTTCTCCTCCCCCTCTTCTGGGGCTGGTTGGTGAGTTAAGCAGTAATAAAAAATAAAAAGAAAACAAGCGTGGAAACGCTTGTTTTTTAATAATTTGAGGAGTAAAATAAACTTGTTTAGTTTTGTTATATCTATTTGAATCACAAATAAAAAATGCATCCGAATCGGGTGCCACTTTTATAAGTTGTGTACGGACAAAGCCTTATTTTAACTCACTGTGTTGTTTCGAATAGTTCCAACAAAACTATTGTAGTATTTTATTTATTAATTTGCAAGTGTTTATTGCAAAAAAGGAGATAGAAATGGAAAAAACATATTCAATCGGACTCGATATCGGAACAAACAGTGTGGGTTGGAGCGTAATTACCGATGATTACAAAGTTCCAGCTAAAAAGATGAAAGTCTTAGGAAATACTGATAAAAAGTATATTAAGAAGAACTTATTAGGTGCACTGTTATTTGATAGTGGTGAAACTGCTGAAGTAACTCGTTTAAAACGTACAGCTAGACGTCGCTACACACGCCGTAAAAATCGTTTACGTTATTTGCAAGAAATTTTTGCTAAAGAAATGGCAAAAGTTGATGAAAGTTTCTTTCAACGTTTAGAAGAATCATTTCTGACAGATGATGATAAAACCTTTGATTCCCATCCAATTTTTGGAAATAAAGCCGAAGAAGATGCTTATCATCAAGAGTTTCCTACAATTTACCATTTGAGAAAACATCTTGCAGATTCATCTGAAAAAGCAGATTTACGCTTGGTTTATCTAGCTTTAGCTCATATGATTAAATTCCGTGGACATTTCTTAATTGAGGGTGAATTGAACGCTGAAAATACAGATATTCAAAAGTTATTCAATGATTTTGTTGAAACATATGATAAGATTGCTGATGAAAGTCATTTGTCGGAAGTTGATGCTTCAAGTATCCTAACTAACAAAATTAGTAAATCACGTCGTTTGGAAAATCTTATTAAACAATATCCAACAGAAAAGAAAAATACTTTATTTGGAAATCTTGTAGCATTAGTTTTAGGATTGCAACCTAACTTCAAAACAAACTTTAAATTATCCGAAGATGCAAAATTACAATTTTCTAAAGATACTTATGATGAAGATTTGGAAGAATTGTTGGGGAAAATTGGTGATGACTATGCTGATCTTTTTACAGCAGCTAAAAATCTATATGATGCAATTTTACTTTCAGGTATCTTAACAGTAGATGATAATTCAACTAAAGCACCATTATCTGCTTCGATGATTAAACGCTATGAAGAGCACCATGAAGATTTAGAAAAGTTAAAAAAATTTATTAAAGTGAATAATTTTGATAAGTATCATGAGATTTTTAAAGATAAAAGTAAAAATGGTTATGCTGGATATATTGAAAATGGTGTTAAGCAAGATATTTTTTATAAACATCTTAAGAGCATTATTTCTGAGAAAAACGGAGGTCAATATTTCCTTGATAAAATTGAACGTGAAGATTTTTTGAGAAAACAAAGAACGTTTGATAATGGCTCTATTCCACATCAAATTCATTTACAAGAAATGCGTGCTATTTTACGACGTCAAGGTGAGTATTATCCATTCTTAAAAGAAAATCAAGCTAAAATTGAAAAAATATTAACTTTTAGAATCCCTTACTACGTAGGTCCATTAGCAAGAAAAGATAGTCGTTTTGCTTGGGCTAATTACCATTCAGATGAGCCGATTACACCGTGGAATTTTGATGAAGTGGTGGATAAAGAAAAATCAGCTGAAAAGTTTATCACACGAATGACTTTAAATGATTTATATTTACCTGAAGAAAAGGTTTTACCGAAACACAGTCATGTATATGAAACATTTACGGTTTATAATGAATTAACAAAAATTAAGTATGTTAATGAACAAGGTGAGTCGTTTTTCTTCGATGCAAATATGAAGCAAGAAATCTTTGACCACGTATTTAAAGAAAATCGGAAAGTTACGAAAGCTAAACTTTTAAGCTATCTTAATAATGAGTTCGAAGAGTTTCGAATCAATGATTTAATTGGTCTTGATAAAGATAGTAAATCATTTAATGCAAGCCTTGGAACTTATCATGATTTGAAAAAGATTTTGGATAAATCTTTCTTAGATGATAAGACAAATGAACAAATCATTGAAGATATTGTGTTGACTTTGACCTTATTTGAAGATAGAGATATGATTCATGAACGTCTTCAAAAATACAGTGATTTCTTTACTTCGCAACAGTTGAAGAAACTTGAACGTCGCCATTATACTGGTTGGGGACGTCTATCATATAAACTGATTAATGGAATTCGCAATAAGGAAAATAACAAAACTATTCTTGATTTCTTGATTGATGATGGTCATGCTAACCGCAATTTTATGCAATTGATTAACGACGAGTCATTATCATTTAAAACTATTATTCAAGAAGCACAAGTTGTAGGTGATGTCGATGATATTGAAGCTGTTGTTCATGATTTACCTGGAAGTCCTGCTATTAAAAAAGGTATTCTACAAAGTGTCAAAATCGTTGATGAGCTAGTTAAAGTGATGGGAGATAACCCTGATAATATTGTTATTGAAATGGCGCGTGAAAATCAAACAACTAATAGAGAAAGAAGCCAGTCCCAACAACGTTTGAAAAAACTTCAGAACTCATTAAAAGAGTTAGGAAGTAATATTCTTAATGAGGAAAAACCGTCATATATTGAAGATAAGGTTGAAAATAGTCATCTTCAAAACGATCAACTCTTCCTTTACTACATTCAAAATGGTAAAGATATGTACACTGGTGATGAGTTAGATATTGACCATCTAAGCGATTATGATATTGACCACATTATTCCTCAAGCCTTTATTAAGGATAACTCTATTGATAATCGAGTACTAACAAGTTCTGCTAAAAATCGAGGTAAATCAGATGATGTACCAAGTCTTGATATTGTTCGTGCTAGAAAGGCAGAATGGGTTCGATTGTATAAATCAGGACTAATCTCTAAACGTAAATTTGATAATTTAACGAAAGCCGAACGTGGTGGATTAACTGAAGCTGATAAAGCCGGATTTATTAAACGCCAATTAGTTGAAACACGTCAAATCACAAAACATGTCGCACAAATTTTAGATGCCCGTTTTAATACAAAACGTGATGAAAATGACAAGGTGATTCGTGATGTAAAAGTCATTACTTTGAAATCAAACTTAGTTTCGCAATTCCGAAAAGAATTTAAATTCTATAAAGTTCGTGAAATTAATGATTATCACCACGCTCACGATGCTTATCTCAACGCAGTAGTTGGAACAGCTTTGCTTAAAAAATATCCAAAATTAACACCAGAATTTGTATACGGTGAGTATAAAAAATATGATGTTCGTAAACTTATTGCCAAATCTTCTGATGACTATTCTGAAATGGGTAAAGCAACAGCAAAATATTTCTTCTATTCAAATTTGATGAACTTCTTTAAAACTGAGGTCAAATATGCAGATGGTAGAGTATTTGAACGACCAGATATTGAGACAAATGCAGATGGTGAAGTTGTCTGGAATAAGCAAAAAGATTTTGACATTGTTCGAAAAGTTCTGTCATACCCTCAAGTTAATATTGTTAAGAAGGTAGAAGAGCAGACAGTCGGACAAAATGGTGGTTTATTTGATAATAATATCCTAGCCAAACCTGAAAAAGATGATAAGAAAAAATTATTTCCAATTAAAAAATCACTTTCTACAACTTCATATGGGGGATATGCTAGAGCTACAATAGCTTATTCTATTTTGATTGTTAGTGAATTTGGTAAAAATAAAGAATTGAAATTACTAGGTCTACCACTTCTTGATAAAGTAAAATATGAGAAAAATCCTATTGCATATTTAAATAGTATTGGAATAATAAATGTAAAAAGTATCTTTAAACTTCCTAAGTACTGTTTATTTGAATTTCAAGAAAAGAACACTAATTATCGTAGATATATGGTAAGTAATCAGGAATTAAAAAGGGCTAATCAATTGTTTTTAACATGTAAAGAGACTGAGTTAGTATACAAGTATATAAAAAGTGATAACGACAATACACATTTAGTTGGTAATGAAAAGACAATATTATCTATCTGGAATAAATTGGTTATTTTTATGGAAAGAACTAAATTAATTGATAAGAAATTGTTTGCGTCGTTGAAACAATTAAAAGACGAAGTTGACTTAATAAATATTTTAGATATGACTGCTAAATCATTGGATTTTACTAAAATTAGTGCAGGACAGAAGAAAATCACAATAAGTGATTCTTTATCGTTACCAATCAAGCGATGGCAATTTTCTAGTGATGAAAAAATGTTAAAACAATTAAAGACTGCCACCCTTATCCACCAATCTGTCACTGGCCTTTATGAAACACGTATTGATTTGAGTAAATTAGGAGAAGAGTAATGGGATGGCGTACGGTTATTGTAAATGAGCATTCGAAATTATCATATAAGAATAATCATTTGATTTTTAAGGATGCTTATCATACTGAGATGATTCATTTAGAAGAAATTGATATTCTTTTGCTTGAAACGACAAATATTATTTTGACGACAATGTTAATTGAACGTTTGGTTGATAGAAATATTTTAATTATTTTTTGTGATGAGAAACGTTTGCCAACTGCAATGCTGACGCCTTATTATGGTCGCCATGATTCTAGTCTACAGCTGACAAATCAAATTGCTTGGGATGATGAAGTTAAGTGTGATGTTTGGACTAATATAATTGCTCAAAAAATATTAAATCAAAGCATGTATCTTGGTGAATGTTCTTACTTTGAAAAGTCACAATCTATTATGGACTTATATCATGGTTTAGAACCATTTGACCCTAGTAATCGCGAAGGACACTCGGCTAGAATTTATTTTAATACCTTGTTTGGCAACGACTTTTCTCGCGAACAAGATAATGACATTAATGCTGGGCTAGATTATGGTTATACTTTGTTGTTAAGCATGTTTGCGCGTGAACTAGTTGTTTGTGGTTGTATGACTCAGTTCGGCTTGAAACATTCTAATCAGTTTAATCAATTCAATCTAGCAAGTGACATAATGGAACCATTTCGTCCAATCGTTGATAGAATTGTGTACGAAAATCGTAATGCTTCCTTTGTCAAAATTAAACGCGAGTTGTTTACGATGTTTGATGAAACTTATTCTTACAACAATAAGGAAATGTATTTAAATAACATTGTTAGTGATTATACGAAAAAAGTAGTCAAAGCTCTTAATCATAACGGGAAAGGAGTTCCTGAATTTAGGATATGAGTTATCGATATATGAGAATGATTTTAATGTTTGATATGCCCACTGAGACTGTAGAAGAACGTAAAGCTTACCGTAAATTTCGCAAGTTTTTGCTAAGTGAAGGTTTTATCATGCACCAATTTTCTATTTATAGTAAATTGCTGCTAAATAATTCTGCTAATAAAGCGATGATTGACAGACTTCAGGCTAATAATCCTAAAAAAGGGAATATTACTCTTTTGACTGTGACTGAAAAGCAATTTGCTCGTATGATTTATCTTAATGGTGAAAGAGATATGAGTGTGGCCAATTCTGATAAGCGGCTTGTGTTTTTAGGAGAGGATTATAGTGATGAAGATTAATTTTCCAATACTTGATGAGCCAATAGAAATTTCAGGTGGCACAATTCTAGCAGTTGAAAATGTAACAGTTTTTTCAAATCTTGTTAGACAATTGTATTCTTACACAGAAGAAAGTGAGTTGAAATTGTTTGACAAAAAATTGAAATCATTGAAAGAGTCAGAGTTACTTTTAGTGACAGATATTTTAGGATTTGATGTTAATTCTTCATCTATGCTCAAATTAATTCATGCTGATTTAGAAAGTCAATTGAATGAGAAACCAGAAGTAAAATCGATGATTGAAAATCTGGCGGATACTATTGCAGAATTAATTGCTTATGAGTGTTTAGAAAATGAACTTGATCTTGAATATGATGAAATCACAGTTCTTGAGTTGATAAAAGCTCTTGGTGTTAAGATTGAAACACAAAGTGATACGATTTTTGAAAAATGCTTTGAAATTCTTCAAATATATAACTATCTTAGTAAAAAGAAGTTACTTATTTTTGTGAACAGTGGAGCTTATTTGACCCAAAATGAGATGGAGAGATTGATGGAATATATCAAGCTTTCAAATCAAAAAGTTCTTTTTCTAGAACCACGAAAACTTTATGATTTTCCACAATATGTTTTGGATAATGATTATTTTTTGATTACAGAAAACATGAGTTAAAAACGAATGAAAAGTATCTACATTTTTTGTAGATACTTTTTCTTATGCTTTGACATATACGCATAATACGTATAAGATGAAAAAGGAGATTAGCTGTGCCAAAAATTGGGAAAGAGCTAGCTAAAATAGCAATTTCAAAAGGATGGAAGGAAGTTCGTATAAAAGGAAGCCATCATCAATTCACAAAAGATGGAAAAACTTATATTGTTACAATATCAATTCATGGTAATAAGGTCGTTGGAGCAGGATTAGTGAGAAAAAATTTAAAAGATTTAGATTAGAGGAGGAAAACTGATGTTAAAAACGTATCCTGCAATTTTTCACAAAGAAGAAGGTGGAAGTTTTTGGGTAGAATTTCCAGGATTCGGTGGTGAAACTGAGGGTAAAGATATCGAGGAAGCTATGAAGAATGCACGTGAAATGCTTGAGAGTTCGTTAGCTGCGTATTTAGATGAAGGACTTGCTCTTCCAAAAGTTATTGATATGAGTGAGTTAACCGTTGATGATGGCTTCATTACTCTGATTCAAGCTGATCCTTCACCGTATTTAAAAAAGACAAAAGCTATTCGTAAAAATGTTACGGTAGCAGAATGGTTAGTCAGATTAGCTGACTGTGAGCAGGTAAACTATTCTGAGGTTTTAACAAAAGATTTGGAGAAAAAAGTTGCAACTATAAGTTTTAAGATTGTTCAGGAACGTTGAAAAATCAAGGTTTTTAAGGTATAATAAAACTAACATTATGGAGCTGTTCGAGACTGAAGTCTGGCTGAGACAAATGGCGCGATTACGAGATTTCGTGAGAAAAATTGGTCCACGAGGTTTTAGAGCTGTGCTGTTTCGAATGGTTCCAAAACGTGTTGTCTTGTATCACGCGCCATTTTTTCGTTTTAGAGCTGTGCTGTTTCGAATGGTTCCAAAACACTACAACAGCAAACAACGACACTACAGTTGTTTTAGAGCTGTGCTGTTTCGAATGGTTCCAAAACTATCCTTATTATTATAACGGTAATGAGATTGTTTTAGAGCTGTGCTGTTTCGAATGGTTCCAAAACCGTTTCACCTTTCAAAGGTTCCAACAAGTCGTTTTAGAGCTGTGCTGTTTCGAATGGTTCCAAAACCATACCAACTCTGTCTTAGGTACTTTCCGTGTTTTAGAGCTGTGCTGTTTCGAATGGTTCCAAAACGAAGCTATTTGCAATAGAAAAAAGACGCGCGTTTTAGAGCTGTGCTGTTTCGAATGGTTCCAAAACAGCAACAATACAGGAGGTTTACATTTGAGCGTTTTAGAGCTGTGCTGTTTCGAATGGTTCCAAAACATGCAAAAAGGAAAAAGGAATATGAAACCAGTTTTAGAGCTGTGCTGTTTCGAATGGTTCCAAAACTCGAATTAAACAAAGTTAGTTCATGCTTGCATGTTTTAGAGCTGTGCTGTTTCGAATGGTTCCAAAACTATTCCCGCAGGAACTTATCCAGTAGTGCTGTTTTAGAGCTGTGCTGTTTCGAATGGTTCCAAAACAAAAAAGAAAGAGCTTACGCCCTTCGCTTGTGTTTTAGAGCTGTGCTGTTTCGAATGGTTCCAAAACTCCGTGAATCTTACAAACGTCGTTACGGCGGTTTTAGAGCTGTGCTGTTTCGAATGGTTCCAAAACTTGTTTAATCCCACCAGACAACACCACTAAGTTTTAGAGCTGTGCTGTTTTGAAAAAATCTCTAACTAAAACTGTAGTAAAAATTACTTTCAATGTTTTTCAAAAGTTTTCTTTTATGGTAAAATTGAAAGTGAATTTATTTTAGTTAGATAGGTTGGATTGTTTACATGGAAAAAACTTTCTTTATGATTAAACCAGATGGCGTGAAACGCGGACTTGTTAGTGAAGTACTTAAACGTATTGAACGTCGTGGTTTCAAAATTGAAAAATTAGAAATGCGTATGGCAACTCCTGAGTTGTTAGAAAAACACTATGAAGACTTGGTTGATCGTCCATTCTTCCCACTAATCGTTGACTTTATGACAAGTGGTCCAGTGATTGCTGGTGTTATGTCAGGAGAAGAAGTAATTACTTCTTGGCGTACAATGATGGGTGCAACAAACCCTAAAGAAGCTCTTCCAGGAACAATCCGTGGTGATTTTGCTCAAGCGCCAGCTGAAGGTGCTGCAACATTTAACATCGTTCACGGTTCAGATTCACCAGAATCAGTAGAACGCGAAATTGCCCTTTGGTTTGGGGAATAAAATAATTAAGTATGGAATTATTCGGAGCTGAAGTCAGGCTGAGACAAATGGCGCGATTACGAAATTTCGTGAGAAAAAATGGTCCACGAGGTTTTAGAGCTGTGTTGTTTCGAATGGTTCCAAAACCCACAATAGGTGCTTCAAGTAAGTTCTTAAGTTTTAGAGCTGTGTTGTTTCGAATGGTTCCAAAACAAGCTAAAGATTCTGAACTTAAACAGACAAGTTTTAGAGCTGTGTTGTTTCGAATGGTTCCAAAACCAAACCACTCATAAAATTCACCGACATCATGTTTTAGAGCTGTGTTGTTTCGAATGGTTCCAAAACATTGAAGATGGTACTTACACACCGGAGGTTGTTTTAGAGCTGTGTTGTTTCGAATGGTTCCAAAACCGTCAGTGTAGTGTGTGATAGTACGCTTCGTTTTAGAGCTGTGTTGTTTCGAATGGTTCCAAAACATGCGACAAAGGACGATTTGCTAGAACTAAGTTTTAGAGCTGTGTTGTTTCGAATGGTTCCAAAACTTAACAAAAGGATCTGCTGAGTAATCAGCTGTTTTAGAGCTGTGTTGTTTCGAATGGTTCCAAAACCGATGAGTGGTTAAAAATCCGTATTATCAGGTTTTAGAGCTGTGTTGTTTCGAATGGTTCCAAAACGGTAGCTTGTCCCAAATTTTGAAGCAATGCGTTTTAGAGCTGTGTTGTTTCGAATGGTTCCAAAACCTTTCCAAATTATTGTCAACTCTGTAAAAGGTTTTAGAGCTGTGTTGTTTCGAATGGTTCCAAAACAGGACAAACTAAAAAGCTTCTTGCACTCGTGTTTTAGAGCTGTGTTGTTTCGAATGGTTCCAAAACGGCACCAGAGGACATACAAGCTGACATTGAGTTTTAGAGCTGTGTTGTTTCGAATGGTTCCAAAACCGTACACGGTACAATCTGGTGACACGCTTTCGTTTTAGAGCTGTGTTGTTTCGAATGGTTCCAAAACCCTGCAATTCCAATGCCATATTACGACCGTGTTTTAGAGCTGTGTTGTTTCGAATGGTTCCAAAACCATTTAATTTGGTCAGTAGATTTTACAATGGTTTTAGAGCTGTGTTGTTTCGAATGGTTCCAAAACGCGATGTTGTTCAAATCGTCTCAAGTGTGAGTTTTAGAGCTGTGTTGTTTCGAATGGTTCCAAAACATGTAGCAGTAGCTAACTGAGTCATCTTTTGTTTTAGAGCTGTGTTGTTTCGAATGGTTCCAAAACGTAGGCATTTTCTTAATCCACGATGAGAAAGTTTTAGAGCTGTGTTGTTTCGAATGGTTCCAAAACCGAACCACGGCCGCCAGAACAAACTACGTTGTTTTAGAGCTGTGTTGTTTCGAATGGTTCCAAAACGATTTAATTTATCATATATTGCAACAATATGTTTTAGAGCTGTGTTGTTTCGAATGGTTCCAAAACCAGACAAATTAGTCAGCACACAAACGAGACGTTTTAGAGCTGTGTTGTTTCGAATGGTTCCAAAACTTTGTGACGAGTGTTTCAAGTGGTGGAAAGGTTTTAGAGCTGTGTTGTTTCGAATGGTTCCAAAACGAATTAAGTTGACGTCAACTGTCGCAAGTGGTTTTAGAGCTGTGTTGTTTCGAATGGTTCCAAAACACCAATTAGGTTTAACTGTTGACAGTCGCATGGTTTTAGAGCTGTGTTGTTTCGAATGGTTCCAAAACTGTGGCTACTAAATATGAATACACCAAAACCCCACCTAGTTCGTCACTGGGTGGGGTAATCTATGTGGGTCATAGGTTTGTAATGAGTTGAGTTTTTATTACCTTTGGTTAAATAATAGCGCTTTCTGCAAAACTTGTAAAATGATTTGCGGTAGCTGATTTTAGCGATATTTATCGTGCCTAGAAAACTTTTTATAGCACCAGTGGTGTTTATTTGTTATAATAGAAATAATGAATAATTGTATAGGATTATAGATAGATGGATATTCAAGAATTAAAAAAACGACAAGAAAAGATTCGCAATTTCTCAATTATTGCGCATATTGACCACGGAAAGTCAACTTTGGCTGACCGTATTTTGGAAAAAACTGAAACTGTCTCTAGTCGTGAAATGCAAGCTCAACTCTTGGATAGTATGGATTTGGAACGTGAACGTGGTATCACAATCAAATTGAATGCGATTGAGTTGAATTACACAGCTAAAGATGGTGAAACTTACATTTTCCACTTGATTGACACACCAGGGCACGTTGACTTTTCATATGAAGTGTCTCGTTCACTTGCAGCCTGTGAAGGTGCTATTTTGGTTGTCGATGCGGCACAAGGTATCGAAGCTCAAACACTTGCCAATGTGTATTTAGCACTTGATAATGACTTGGAAATCTTGCCAGTTATCAATAAAATCGATTTGCCAGCTGCTGACCCTGAACGTGTTCGTCAAGAAATCGAAGATGTTATTGGACTTGATGCGTCAGAAGCAGTACTTGCTTCTGCAAAAGCCGGTATCGGGATTGAAGAAATCCTTGAGCAAATCGTTGAGTACGTGCCAGCGCCAGCAGGTGATGTTGAAGCACCACTTCAAGCACTTATCTTTGACTCAGTTTACGATGCTTACCGTGGAGTTATCCTTCAAGTACGTATCGTCAATGGTATGGTGAAACCTGGAGATACTATTCAATTGATGTCAAATGGCAAAACATTTGATGTCACTGAAGTGGGTATCTTCACACCAAAAGCAGTGGGTCGTGATTTCCTAGCAACTGGTGACGTTGGTTATATCGCCGCCTCAATTAAGACAGTAGCCGATACTCGTGTGGGTGATACTGTTACACTTGCGGACAATCCAGCAGCAGAACCACTTCATGGTTACAAACAAATGAATCCGATGGTCTTTGCAGGTCTCTATCCAATCGAATCAAATAAATACAATGACCTTCGTGAAGCGCTTGAAAAACTTCAATTGAATGATGCCAGTCTTCAATTTGAACCAGAAACATCTCAAGCTCTTGGTTTTGGTTTCCGTTGTGGTTTCTTGGGACTTCTTCACATGGATGTTATCCAAGAACGTTTGGAACGTGAGTTTAACATTGATTTGATCATGACAGCTCCGTCCGTTGTATACCATGTCAATACGACTGACGGGGACATGCTTGAAGTGTCAAACCCTTCTGAATTCCCAGATCCAACTAAGGTGGCAAGTATTGAAGAACCATACGTTAAGGCACAAATCATGGTTCCACAAGAATTTGTCGGAGCAGTTATGGAACTTGCGCAACGCAAACGTGGTGATTTTGTCACAATGGATTACATCGATGAAAACCGTGTTAATGTCATTTACCAAATCCCACTTGCTGAAATTGTCTTTGATTTCTTTGATAAATTGAAATCATCAACACGTGGTTATGCAAGCTTTGATTACGAAATTTCAGAATACCGCAAATCTAAATTGGTTAAAATGGATATTCTGCTTAACGGAGATAAAGTCGATGCGCTTAGCTTCATCGTTCACAATGAATTTGCCTATGAACGTGGTAAATTAATCGTTGAAAAATTGAAGAAAATCATTCCACGTCAACAATTCGAAGTGCCAATTCAAGCAGCTATCGGTCAAAAAATCGTGGCTCGTTCAGATATTAAAGCCCTTCGTAAAAACGTTTTGGCTAAATGTTATGGTGGTGACGTTTCTCGTAAACGTAAATTGCTTGAAAAACAAAAAGCAGGTAAAAAACGTATGAAAGCTATCGGTTCTGTTGAAGTGCCACAAGAAGCCTTCCTGTCAGTACTTTCAATGGATGATGAAAGTAGTAAAAAATAAACTATTAAACAGCTGAATTTTCAGCTGTTTTTCTACTTATTTCAGCCATAAAAAGAGAATAACTAGAGAGTTGTGCAAATTTTCAGTATTTTTATGGTACAATAGAATTAAAACTAAACCGTGGGAGAGTTGTATGAAATTATTGACAAATGTGTCACAATTACAAGGAACCTTGCGTGTTCCTGGCGATAAATCAATTAGCCACCGTTCAATCATGTTTGGAAGTCTTGCTAAGGGAAAAACGACTGTTCGCGATATTTTGCGTGGCGAAGATGTTTTGTCAACGATGCAAGTTTTTCGTGATTTGGGTGTAGATATTCAAGATGATGGTGAGCTTGTTACTATCACTGGTGTTGGCTTTGATGGACTTAAAGCACCTCAAAATAAACTTGATATGGGAAATTCAGGGACATCAATTCGCTTGATTTCAGGTGTTTTTGCTGGGCAAGATTTCACCGTTGAAATGTTTGGAGATGATAGTTTATCAAAACGCCCTATGGACCGTGTGACGATTCCGCTTCGCCAAATGGGTGTTGAGGTCTCAGGTCAGACTGAGCGTGACTTGCCACCACTTACTATGCATGGTAGCAAAGCTTTAAAACCAATTCACTACCAACTTCCTGTGGCATCTGCTCAGGTGAAATCAGCTCTTATCTTTGCTGCTTTGCAGGCAGATGGCGAATCAGTCATCATTGAAAAAGAAAAAACACGTAATCATACTGAAGATATGATTGTCCAATTTGGCGGAGAAATTAATGTCAATGTCAAAGAAATTCGCATCAAAGGTGGTCAAGAATTCACTGGTCAAGATGTTGTTGTTCCAGGTGATATTTCTTCAGCAGCTTTCTGGTTAGTTGCAGGGCTTATTGTTCCAAATGCTAACGTGGTGCTTGAAAATGTTGGTATCAATGAAACACGTACAGGTATTCTAGATGTCATTGAAGCAATGGGTGGAAAAATGACTATTTCAGATGTTGATGACATTGCCAAATCAGCAACAATTACGGTGGAAACATCTGAACTTCACGGCACTGAAATTGGTGGTGAAATCATTCCACGCTTGATTGATGAATTGCCAATTATTGCGCTTCTTGCTACCCAAGCAAGTGGCACAACAGTCATTCGTGATGCTGAAGAGTTAAAAGTCAAAGAAACAGATCGTATCCAAGTAGTGGTAGATGCTTTGAATGCTATGGGAGCTGATATTACACCAACAGATGACGGTATGATTATCAAAGGAAAAACACCGCTTCATGGTGCTAAAATCAATACCTTCGGTGACCACCGTATCGGTATGATGGCGTCAATTGCCGCGCTTTTGGTGTCAGAGGGTGATGTTGAGTTAGAGCGAGCAGAAGCAATCAACACAAGCTACCCAAGCTTCTTTAGTGATTTGGAGGTCTTGTCACATGGCTAGAATTATTATTGGATTTATGGGATCTGGTAAATCAACCATTTCCTCACTTTTAGATAAAGATTATATCGACATGGATGCTTTGATTACAGAGCGTATTGGCATGTCAATTGCGGACTTTTTTGAAAAAGAAGGCGAAGCAAAATTCCGTGAGATTGAATCACAAGTTCTAGCAGAATTGGTGGATTCTGACCACGTTATTTCAACGGGTGGTGGTGTTGTGATTAATCCGATTAATCGTGAGATTTTGGCAAAAAATCCTGAAACCATCTACCTTAAAGCTGATTTTGAAATCCTTTATGACCGCATTAAAAATGATAGCCAAAATGTCCGTCCGCTATTTGTTAATAACAGTAAAGAAGCGTTCAAGGCTATCTTTGATGGACGTAGAGACATGTATGAGTCTGCGGCTACCCGCATTATTGAAGTTACTGGCAAAACACCAGAAGAAATTGTTGAGGAAATTGGATGAAAGTTGGCTATTTAGGACCAAATGGTTCTTTTACGCACAATGTTGCGGTTAAGGCATTTCCTAGCGCTGATAGGGTGTCTTTTGGCAACATCACAGAAGTGATTAAATCTTATGAAGAAGGTGTAGTTGATTACGCTATTATTCCTGTTGAAAATTCCATTGAAGGGTCAGTTCATGAAACCTTGGACTACCTTTTTCATCAAGCACAAATTGAAGCAGTTGCTGAAATGATTCAACCGATTAAACAACAGCTTCTAGCAACTTCGCAGGATAAGGTGATTGAAAAAATTTTCTCACATCCGCAGGCTATTGCTCAAGGGAAAAAATACACCAAGTCTCACTATCCAAATGCTCAAATTGAAATGACAGCGAGCACTGCCTATGCTGCGCGTTTTATTGCTGAAAATCCTGATAAGCCATTTGCAGCGATTGCTCCAGTTGCTGCCGCAAAAGAATACGGCTTAGAGATTATCGCCAAAGACATCCAAGAAATGGATGAAAACTACACGCGCTTTTGGGTGCTTGGTCGAAAGAAATACGCTTTTGAATTGACTAAGTGTCAACAAAAAGTGTCTCTTACTTTAACTCTGCCAGATAATCTTCCAGGGGCACTTTATAAGGCTTTGTCTGTATTTGCATGGAGAGGAATTAACTTGACTAAAATCGAAAGTCGCCCTTTAAAGACAGCTCTCGGAGAGTATTTTTTCATCGTCGATGTTGATAACACCAATGAAGCCCTGGTCTCTTTTGCCTTAGAAGAATTGCATTTGTTGGGTATTGATTATAAAATGCTCGGAAATTACGACGTTTACAAGTTATGATTTCGTTCTGATGTCATTTTTTAGTATAATATTAGTATAGTCGTTTCGTTAAACTTGTACTGACTTTAGTATAGCTAGATTGAAAGAGTGGTATGAGATATGGCACAAGATAAATTAAGTCGACATGAAGAATTAAGATATGAATACCTTTTGCGAAATTTAGAATATCTAAATCCGCAGCAAAAGGAAGAATTTGGTTATCTCTATCATAAAAAGCAGATGATTATGCGAGAGATGTCATCTGGTTATCCTTCGTCTGCCAATAAAGAGCCAAATTATGAGCGTTATGACGATTATGGTGACTATTATGAGTATTATGATTACTACGATGATGACTATGACGATGATTATGATAATCAAGTCACTTCACAAGGTCTGCCAAAATATCCGCAGGCAAAAAAGTCACGTTCTTCAAAGCGAAAGAAAAAGTCAAAAAAGCAAACTTCTTATTTAGATTATTACGAAGGAATCGCACACGAAGAACCTAAGGCGACCAAAGCAAAGAAGCCCAAAAAGAAGAACCATAAAAAACGTTTTAAGCATTTTTTGCAATTTTGTGGTTTCTTAGTTGTTATTGTTATGATTGGCATGGTTTACATGTTTTATCATGGGGTTCACGAAGTTTCTAGTGGCGAGACGAATTATTCTGCTGCAGTGGTAGAACCTTTTAACGGTCAAGATAGTCGTGACGGGACTAATATTTTGATTCTTGGCAGTGATAAGCGGATTTCGCAAGGCTCATCTGATGCTAGAACAGATACCATCATGGTGATGAATATTGGCAACAAAGAAGGTAAAGTTAAACTAGTTAGCTTCATGCGTGATACTTTGGTGAATATTAATGGTGTCAGCTATAATGACTATGCTAATGACCAAAAGCTAAATGTGGCATTTAACATTGGTGAACAAGATGACCGTCAAGGTGCTGAGCTCATGCGCAAAACCTTGAAGGATAATTTTGATATTAACGTCAAGTATTATGTCATGGTTGATTTTGAAACCTTCGCAGAAGCTATCAATACGCTCTTTCCAAAAGGCGTAAAGATAGATGCCAAGTTTGGTACGGTTGATGGTCAAGAAGTGTCATCGGTTGAAGTACCAGATGACCTTAACATACAAGCAGATGGTAGTGTTCCTAATCAGACCATTGAAGTTGGTCAACAACGCATGGATGGACGAACTTTGCTAAATTATGCGCGTTTTCGTAAGGATGATGATGGCGATTATGGTCGTACACAACGTCAACAACAAGTGGTTTCAGCAATCGTCAATCAAATCAAAGATCCTTCAAAACTCTTTACAGGCTCAGCAGCAATCGGCAAAATCTATGCCCTCACCTCAACTAATATTTCTTATCCATTTCTTATCAAAGAAGGTTTGGGTGTGGTAACAAGTGGTCAAAAAGGAATTGAGCAAAAGACAGTTCCTGCGGAAGGCGACTGGACCGATGATTACGATATGTATGGTGGTCTTGGAATTGCTATTGATTTTAATAAATATCAAAAAGAGTTGAAGGACCTTGGGCTACGTTAATAATATGATATAATAGAGAGGCAGTTAAGCTTCTCTATTTTTTATAGTGAAGAAACCGAGAATAAGGTATTACTGATGGCTTATATAAGTCAGGCATGAAAGGAAAATATGTTAGAAAAAAATAGCATTGTAGAGGTTGAAATCACAGATTTATCACACGAAGGAGCAGGGGTTGCCAAAGTTGATGGCTTCGTCTTTTTTGTTGAAAATGCTCTTCCAGGTGAAAAAATCAAGATGCGCGTCTTGAAAGTGAAGAAAAATATTGGTTTTGGTAAGGTTGAAGAATACCTCATTATTTCTAAACACCGTAACCAAGATTTGAATGTGGATTACTTGCGTACAGGAATTGCGGATTTTGGACACTTGGCTTACGCTGAACAGTTGAAATTCAAACGCAAACAAGTTGCTGATAACTTGTACAAAACAGCTGGTATTTCAGATGTTGAAGTGTTAGAAACACTTGGGATGGAGCATCCTTACGCCTACCGTAACAAAGCACAAGTACCAGTTCGTCGTGTTAATGGGCAGTTGGAAACTGGCTTTTTCCGCAAACATTCACATGACTTGATGCCAATTTCTGATTTTTACATTCAAAATAAAGAAATTGACCGTTTGATTAATTTCACCCGTGATTTGCTTCGTCGTTTTGACCTTAAACCATACGATGAAAAAGAGGAAACTGGTTTAATTCGTACCTTGATGGTTCGTCGTGGACACTACTCTGGTGAAATGATGCTTGTTTTTGTCACAACACGTCCGAAAATTTTCCGCATCGAGCAAATCATCGAAAAAATTGTCGCAGAATTTCCAGCGGTGAAATCAATCATCCAAAACATTAACGATAAAAATACCAATGTCATTTTCGGCAAGGAATTTAGAACGCTTTATGGTAAAGACACGATTGTTGACAGCATGCTTGGCAATCAATATGAAATTTCAGCACGTTCATTCTATCAAGTGAACACTGAAATGGCTGAAAAACTTTACCAAACAGCCATTGATTTTTCTGATTTGACAGCTGATGATATCGTGATTGATGCTTATTCTGGTATTGGAACTATCGGTCTTTCATTTGCGAAAAACGTCAAAGCTGTTTACGGTGTTGAAGTGATTGAAGAAGCTGTTGAAGATGCAAAACGCAATGCTGCGCTTAATGGCATTACCAATGCGCATTATGTGGCAGATTCAGCAGAGCATGCTATGGCAACATGGAGTAAAAATGGTATCAAACCAAGCGTTATCTTGGTTGACCCACCACGTAAAGGTTTGACAGAAAACTTCATCAAAGCAAGCGTAGCTATGCAGCCAGAAAAAGTTACTTACATCTCATGTAACCCAGCAACCATGGCGCGTGACATCAAGCTCTACCAAGAATTCGGCTACAAACTCCAAAAAGTACAGCCAGTGGATTTGTTCCCGAATACACACCATGTTGAGACGGTAGTATTGATGTCAAGGGTGAATAATTAAGGGTGTATAAGATAAGCAAATAAAGGCTTTCCGTGGTTTGAGGTCTGGTTCTAAGCCGGAAGGATAATCACGGATTTTTGCTTTGAGGGAAGTTATCCAAGAGCGGTGGATTACTCACCGGATTTACGAATTTGAATATAGGTTTGGTGAGTTGAAAAGATTGCTGGCAAAAATGTGGATTTAGGTATCGATAAGGAAGATAAAGTCCAAAAAGAACCGATGGAATTCTATAGCATGTCTGATTTTCTTAGAGGACAACCATCAAAATTAATTACTGGTTTATCAGATGAAGATAAAACAGCTTTTGTTTTGAAAAATGGGAAGCCTATAGCAGTTCATATCTCCCACGAGAGATATGAAAGATTATTAAAAGCAGGTATAGATATTACTGAATACTAAATATAAAACACATAATAGATGAGAGAGGTTAAATGAATGGCTGTGAAAAAATCAGAATTGTATTCCCTTATCCGAGGACTTAAGTAAGAAATAGGCCATCTAAAAAAACAATGGAAAGTCTAGGCTAAGGCGATAATCTAATAAGAATTCCACATGAATTCACTTGCATTTACTAGACTCATGAATACTTGGAAATAAATAAACAAGTCCCAAAATAAGTTATGAAAGGAGTATCTGAATGTCGAAAAAGGATTCCAAGCAAGATATAAGAAAAAAACTCTATAATCCTTCCTCACACATTCATCATCACAAACATGAGGCAGGTTCACAGGTTTCATGTATCAGTGTTGTTCCAATCTTTAATCATCTAGAAGAAGAACAGATGGAAGAAATTATGAAAGTCATGAAGTCAATTTCATATAAAAAGGGTGAAGTGCTTTATCGAGAAGGAGATACATCTAATGTCTTATATGTTGTAAGTAATGGTAAAATTAGAATCTACCGTTTATCTGAGTCTGGAAAAGAGCAATTGTTGAGAATTTTAAATCCAGGAGATTTTACAGGAGAATTAGCTCTGTTTCGCGAATCAATCCATGAAGCGTATGCAGAAGCGATGATTGATACCGATGTATGTATGATTAGTAAAAATGACTTACAAGAATTTTTATTAAAGTACCCTACGATATCTTTGAAGATTTTAGCTGAGTTTTCTAACCGACTGGAAATATCAGAAAAACAAATAACTAGATTTGTCACCGAGAAAGTGGAGGCTAGATTAGCGTTGTTTCTTGCAGAGTGTACAGATGGCGGAGATAGTCCAACAGAAATTGAATTACCAATGAGTAAAAAGGATTTAGCCTCTTATTTAGGAACGACACCAGAAACGATAAGTAGAACGTTGGCTGATTTTGAAGAGGCAGGTTATATAAAGCAAAAAAGAAACAGAAAGATTGAGATTTTAGATTTAGATGGTTTGTTGCTGATATAGCAGATAATCTTAAAATAAAAAATAGAACAGTTGGTATTAATTTAAAAATACCAACTGTTCTATTTTTCTGCGTAAAAAGAACAAACTTGATGTAGATCAAGTTAATATCTTTTAATCCCTTATATAATGTAATCACCCCCCAAAAAAAGAAAGAAGGAAAAAACATGTCAAAAAAATTAGATTTTAATCAAGTTAAGGAAATACATTTAAAAACATTAGCACAGTATGTACCAGTTGTAGCACGAGTTCATGGCGGCAATCATCCAGAATTTCACCAAGTTCGTGAAGTATATGATAAGCTTGCAAAAAAATTAAAAGATACAGGAAGGGGAAAACCTGACTTAGTAGATGAATTTGTAAAGTTACGTAAAATTACAGACAATTATACAGTTCCAGAGGATGTTTGTGAAAGCTATGAAGCAGTATATAACCTGTTGGCAGAATTAGATAAAGCATATGAATCATAAAAGAAACAAGTGATACAATTAATAAAAATCATAATAGGAAGGAGTATGAATATGCAAAAATTAATTTTAGGAAGAAAGAATCATATTACAATAGTAAGTGCAATTTTAATAATAATTGCATATGTTAGTAAATTAGGATTTCAAAACGAACCTATAGCCATATGGTCACTAATAATTGCCTCTGTTTTAGGAGTTATACCGATTGCCATCCAAGCGTATCAAGCACTCAGAGTTAAAGTAGTCAGTATTGATGTGTTAGTGACCATTGCAGTCATTGGCGCGTTTCTAATTAGAAATTATAAGGAGTCAGCAATTGTTATCTTTTTATTTCTATTTGGAGCTTATCTAGAACAAAGAACATTGAATAAAACACGTTCTGCAATAAAAGAATTAACTGAAATGGCGCCTGAAGTTGCTCTAAAGCAACTGAAAAATGGTGAGTTTGAAGAAGTAGAAATAGATGAAGTTGATGTAGGAGATATTTTGCTTGTTAAAACGGGTGCAAAAATCCCAGTTGACGGTACAGTGTTAACAGGAGAAGGGCATATTAATGAAGCAAGTATTACAGGAGAAGCGGTTCCTGTAAGTAAAAAGAAAGATTCGGGGGTATATGCCGGAACAATTTTAGAAAATGGAACTATTCAAATCACTGCTGATCGTGTAGGTGAGGATACTACTTTTGGTAAAATCATTGAGTTGGTTGAAGAAGCACAGGATTCAAAATCAGAAGCAGAACGTTTCATTGATAGATTTTCTAAATACTACACACCAGCTGTTTTAGTTATCTCTTTTATTGTATGGATATTTTCAAGGGATATTGAACTTGCAATTACAATATTAGTTTTAGGATGTCCAGGAGCATTGGTAATCGGTGTACCGGTTTCAAACGTCGCGGGGATTGGCAATGGAGCACGTCATGGAGTCCTTCTAAAAGGTAGCGAGGTTATTAGTGACTTTAGCAGACTAGATACCATGGTATTTGACAAAACAGGTACATTAACAATAGGAAATCCCAAAGTAGCTGATAAAGAAATTTATGCAGATAATGTATATGAAGTATTAGGGTATCTAGCAAGTGTTGAAAAGGAATCAGATCATCCATTAGCAAAAGCAGTTGTAGAATATATTGGAGATATAAAATTATATACAATTGAAAAAACAGATGTTGTAAAAGGTGGAGGAATTGTAGCTCATGTAGAAGGTCATAAAGTTGCAGTCGGTAATGTGGCACTAATGGAGCAAGAAAATATTCTTTTAAGTGAAAAAGCTCGTACAGATATTGCCAGATTTGAGAAAGATGGAAATTCACTTGTTTTAACATCAGTTGATGGTGAATTAAAAGCATTGATGGGTATTCGTGATCAAATTCGCCCGGGTGTAAAAGATGATCTTAAAAAGTTGAAAAAACTTGGTGTTAAAAATCTAGTAGTTCTTTCTGGTGATAACCAAGGAACAGTTGATTTAGTAGCACGTGAACTAGGTCTTACAGAGGCCCACGGGCATATGTTGCCGGAAGATAAATCAGCATATATTAAAGTACTGCAAGGAAGAGGTCAAATTGTTGCATTTGTTGGGGACGGAGTAAATGATAGTCCTTCACTAGCTCTAGCACAAATTGGAATTGCTATGGGAAATGGAACAGATGTAGCAATCGAAACTTCAGATGTTGTTTTAATGAATTCAGATTTCAGCCGCTTGCCACATGCATTAGGTTTAACAAAAGCAACCGCTAATAACATGCTTCAAAATATTATTATTGCAGTAGGGGTTGTATTAGTCCTTCTTGCCAGCGTATTTTTTAGTGATTGGATGAATATGTCAATCGGAATGTTAGTACACGAAGCAAGCATATTAGTGGTCATTTTAAATGGCATGAGGTTGCTACGCTACAAACTATGAAAATAAACAACAAATTAAGCTGTTGATGCAAATCAATTTAATGATGATAATAATCGAGTATAATAAAATCGGTATAAACTAAAGGAGAGAAGAAAATGCAAAAAGCAACGATTCAATTAGAAACATTAACATGTCCGTCTTGTATGCAAAAAATAGAGAATGGTGTAAAATCTTTGGACGGGGTAAGTAAAGAGAGTTTAAAAGTACTATTTAATTCAAGCAAGGTGAGGGTGGAATTTGACGATGAAAAAGTATCTATAAAAGACATTGAACATGTTATCGACAAATTAGGTTATGAAGTATTAAAATCCCAGGTCAAAAATATTTAAGTAGCGAACCAATTAAGTTTGTATGGAAGATAGTGTTTTGGAAGCATTTTTTCCTAAGAACTGTATTAGAGGAGCTATGTAATAAATCCATACTTTGACTGATATGTTCTCACATACGAAAGCCCTCTGTGGATATGTTTCCACAGAGAAAATTTTCGATAAAAGCATTTGAGCCAATATTTCTTGACAGCTATGAATTCATCTCAAAACATGCTGAATGTGTAAGTTTATTAATTAAAAACGCAGAATAAGAATTTAGCTTGCTTTTGAATTTTAAGGTAAGCTGCTGAAACTATCCACTGGATAGTTTCACTCCCAAATACGCACCATGTTGAGGCAGTATCACTGCTTGTACGAGTTTCTGAAACAGCGAAGTAGGGTTATTTTTAGCTATTATTAAGTAGGATTGTATTGAATAAATACTTTTATGTATAAAATATTTTAGTGAAGACATTGTAGTTATGCCTTCGCTTTTTTATTTTTCAAATAGCAATTAACCCATAACAATAATAATGATTCCTTCAAAGGCTAGAAGTAATATAGTTAATAACCTATTGTTTTTCATATAAATTTCCTCACTTTCATTTTATATTTTATGATAAAATACTGAAAATTAAGAAATCTCCCGTATATGCATATCAGAGGTGCAATATGAAAAAAGTTGGAAAAATTTTTAAAAAGTTTCGTGAATCTAGAGGATTACGACTAAAAGATGTTGTAAAAGCAGGTATATCAACATCTCAGTTATCACGTTTTGAAAATGGTGAGACTGATCTAACAATTTCAAAGTTTATAGCTGTTTTAGATGAGGTTAATGTACCGATTGAGGAATTTATGTATGCTGTTTATGACTTTCATCGTGATGAATTAAGTGAGCTTTTGTTAAAGGTTAATTGTTTTGTATCTAATCATGATGTTGAAGGTATGAAAAAATTACTTTATAGACAAATGGAGTCAAATTCTAAGCGGAGCAAATTTCATCAAATAAATACTATTTTGTTAAAAATTAGATTACAAGATTTATCGGTAGAGACTTATTATTCTAGTGATAATTTATCTTATTTAACAAATTATTTATTTAGTGTTGAATACTGGGGATATTACGAATTATTAATATTTGCAAATACACTAGATGTCTTAAATCATGATGCTTTTATGGTTTTGGTTAGAGAAATGTGTAGGTGTTCAGATTTTTATAAAGAAATACCAAAGAATAGGCGAATAATTTCATTGATGTTATTAAATGGATATATCACATGTGTTGAAAGAGGAAAATTTCTGGATACTCTGTATTTTGAAAAACAACTAAAGCAATGTTTTTTCACTGAGACCGAAATCTATGAGAGGTTAGTATTTCAGTATGTATAACACTTGATACGAAAGAAGTGGTTTGCCAAATGGCAGTTTCGCTATCTTGGTATGCGAGCTAATTTATTTGCGCACTATTACGAGGACACAAGGAAACTTTCAAAACAAAACTTGATGGCATTTACAAAGGCTAGTAGCTTGTATCAAGCAAAACCAAGTTTGAAAGAATCATCAGCGCGTGTTCGTATCATTGTTGGAGAAAAAGAAGCTAAGAGAATGCTTGCTTCAGCAAGGTATTTACATAATTTTTTACCAGACAGTCGCTTGGAAATCAAAGCGGGTCTGGCTCACGGTCAATATGCGATTAACCAGCTAGATTTGTATGTGAAAGAGCTCTTGGAGAACTTATGATTAAGGAGTGAATGATATAGCATCGAGTAAAGAATACTTAGTTTTTATATTAGACAAGCTTTCAGAAATTCCAGAGATTTCCTACCGTGCAATCATGGGAGAATATATCCTTTATTATCGTGGTAAGCTCATTGGTGGGATTTATGACAATCGTTTTTTGATTAAACCCACTAAGTCTGCTACTGCTTTATTACCAGAAGCAAGGCTTGAACTTCCCTATGATGGTGCTAAAAAGATGCTTTTAGTTGATCATCTTGATGACAAAGCTTTACTCAGCCGCTTGCTGCAAGCCGTGTACGAAGAACTACCAGAACCTAAGAAAAAAAGAAACTAGCCTATCAAAGGTTAGTTTTTCTTTTGTCATAATCATCTGATTTTGCTACAATGAAAACAAAGGGTGATAACGTTTTCTTAAGTGGAAAGGAGGTATTGGTTATGAAATACATCCAGGTGACAAAGGAAAATTTGGAAAAAGAGCATATTTGTTGTGCTATTTCTAACACCAAAGATGCTCAGGTATCCTCCAAAAAAGCTTGGCTATCTGAACGTTTTGATGAAGGACTTGTTTTTCTAAAAAATGTTGAACGTGGCAAGTGTTTCATTGAGTATATCCCTGCAGAAAAGGCTTGGAATCCTATTGAGACAGAAGATTACATATATATTGATTGTCTCTGGGTTTTGGGTTCTTTAAAAGGGCATGGTTACTCGACTGATTTGCTGGAGGCTTGTATCGCTGATAGCAAAGCTAAAGGGAAGAAAGGCTTGTGCATTCTTTCGGCTGCTAAGAAGAAACCTTTTCTTGCTGATCCAAAGTATTTAGCCTACAAAGGTTTTAAGGTGGCAGATGAAGCTGATAATGATATTCAACTTTGGTATTTGCCGTTTTCTAATGAGGCTAAAGTACCTAGTTTTAAAGCTTGTGTCAAACACTCTCACATTTTTATGTGAATCGCTGTGGGTTTAAGATTGTTGAATTTTTTAATAACCATCACAAAGATCCTGATGATGAAGGTTCAGAAATGTTTCGATTTGAAAAACGCTTATAGTTTTAGATTTTAGGAGGGCAATATTATGACTAAAGGAAATGGTATCTTAATTGGTATGGGATTTGGAGTAGCCATTGGTGCAGGAATAGGTTTTCTAACACATAATATTGGGCTTTGGATGTCGCTTGGTATTGCCTTTGGGGTTATGGTTGGACTATTTATTGACAAAGATGACGATGATGAAGGTGAGTAGTTTATCAGACGATTGAATCTATAAAGAATAAGATGTTAAACTGTAGCTTTTCTGGCTGCAGTTTTTTGAATATTTTAAAGGATGATACAAGATAAAAACTAAAAAACAGTTGTTCTTTGTTAGTGCTGTCTTTTTTTGCTACAACAAAAGTATCATAATATTCTGATAATTAAAAAGGAGGTTTCTGGATGAAAACAGTACTTGTAACGGGGGCCACAGTTTTTGTTAGCAAGTATACAGCGGCTTACTTTGTTAAAAAAGCTATGACGTCTATGTGCTCAACCGAAATACCAAGACACAAGTTGAAGGCGTGACCGTTATATTAAGGATTTGTGCCGTATGATGGAAGCTATTATTGAAAAGCGGCCAAAAGAACACCTCTATAATGTTGGAAATACTGAAGTTATAAGTACTCGCCAGTGGGTGAAGCTCTGCTATGCCTGCAGAAATAAAATTCCAGAATTCATCGAAGTTTTTGGTGAGGTTAATCAGCGCAATTACTTTAGTTTTTACGATTATGAGTTCTTTTTAGATGTTGAAAGGCAAAAAAAGCTCTTGTCTGATTTGACACCAGTAGCAATCAGTTTAAAAGAATCCTACACATGGCATGAAAACCACGTCTTCGATGTCAAAAAGAGACCATTTTTTGATTATATTGAAAAATATTTGAAGGGATAAAGGAGAGATTATGAAGCAAACTTATTTAGAAGATAGTAAGTATGTTGACTATTACCATCCTGAGATTTAAAAGTATGCTCTTGAGTTAAAGGAAAAAAGTAGTGACCAAATTGACTTGGTAAAAAATGCTTTTCATTTTGTGAGAGATGATATCCACCATTCATGGGATGTTAAAGATAAGCGCGTGACAGTTTCAGCGAGTGATTGTCTTCGTGAAGGGGTTGGCATTTGTTGGACAAAAGCTAATCTTTTAGCAGCACTACTTCGTGCTAATGGTACTCCATCAGTTTTTTCTTATCAGCGCTTGATACTTGGAACTACTCCAGATATGGGCTATTGCATCCATGCTCTTAATACTGTCTATCTTGATTCTATAGGAAAATGGCTTCGCCTAGATGCTAGAGGAAATAAGAAAAATGTTCAAGCAGAGTTTTCGTTAGATGGTGATAAACTTGCTTTTTATCCTAATGATATTGGAGAGATTGACTATCATGATAATCATTCACAACCAGATCGAGGTTTAATGGCAGTTCTTGAAAAAAGTACTGATGCCATTGACATGTATTTACATCATTTACCAGACAAATTAACTGAAGACATAAACTAAAGCGCGTGATAACTAACCGAGAAGAATTACCTGACCAAAGAAAGAGGTTATAGTATGGCAGCTGATATTGAATACAAATCTATCCAGAGTTTTAAGTGCAGTGATTTGGAACATCTGTTCCTTTCGGTGGAGTGGTCTTCGGGGCATTACCCTGAAAAGTTAGTTCTTGCTATGTAGAATTTTAGTACTGTTTATTCAGCGTGGGACGGCGACCAATTAGTTGGCACGATTTGTGCCATGGATGATGGGGTGATGAATGCTTATATTCATTATTTGCTTGTTGATCCTGTCTGTCAAGGTCACACGATTGGAAGTAAGTTGATTCAACTGGTCAAAGAAAAATACAAATCCTTTATGAGAATTGCTGTGATTGGCTACAATAAGGAGATTGATTTCTATGAAAATTGTGGTTTTGTTAAAAGCGAAAATTGCTCACCTTTGTTTATCACCTCTTTGTGGACTTAAGACTTACTATTACATAATGTAAATCATTTTTTATAATAACGCTTTCTTAAAAGTGTGATATACTTAAGTTAACAGATATGAAAGGGGCGCCCCATATGGATAATGAATACATGCAAAAAGCTATTGAAGAGGCTTACGAAGGGATTAAAAAAGGAGATGGTGGCCCCTTTGGTGCGGTTATCGTAAAAGATGGCAAGATCATTGCTAGTGGACACAACATGGTCCTAGCTCACCACGATCCAACGGCACATGGAGAAGTGACGGCAATCAGAGCAGCATGTCAAATGCTTAGCACGCATGATTTGTCAGGAACAAGTTTGTTTACAACTGGAGAGCCGTGTCCAATGTGTCTAGCAGCTTGTCTTTGGGCAAATATTGATAAAGTTTATTATGGTTGTACAATTGCTGATAACGCCATGATTGGTTTTCATGACCAACGCTTTGATGAGCTCATGGGAGGACGAAAAAATCTCCCTGAAGACTACCTTGTTCAGCTTGGTCATGATGATTGTTTGAAACTCTTTAAAGATTATCAAAACATGCAACATAATCTCTACTAAGAAATTATAGATAAGTTAAATCGACTGTAGCACAAGTTGTTACAGCTTTTTTTCTTGATAAAGTGATATAATGCTAGGGAGTCGATGTCAATTTAGAAGGTGAGTGTAAGTTTAGTCATGTTATGTCATGAATTTGGTGATTCTTCAAAACCGATTATCATCTTCTTATCAGGAACCATGTGTCACTGGTATACTAACTTTGCAAAAGTTATTCCTAGTTTGATAGAAGATTTTTTTGTCGTTGTTGTTTCTTACACGGGATTTGATATGAAAGGCAGAAGTGATTACACGTCGGTTTTAGCAGAAGTTGAAAAGATTGAAGTACATATCAAGCATTCTTATTAGGGAAAAGTGTTAGCTATCTATGGTTCCTCACTTGGTGGGACTTTTGTAGCACATTTAGTCGCAAGAAGAAAAATCCAGTTATCTTATGCGGTGATTTGCACCTCTGATTTTGACCAGTCAGGTCGCCTGCCTGCTTATTTGAAGAGTAAACTCTTGGTTAAGTTGATGTGGCCATATGTGACAAAAGGGTGCTTTAAGCCAAAATGTCTGCATAGCTATTTTGAAAAAGTATCTGATACAGATTCTTATGTAAAAGAAATTTTTTCCTTTGTAAAAGGGACGGAGTTTGTCAGCAAGACATCGCTCTTTAATCAATATTTTTTTGACTTAATTACACATTACCTTGTCATGTAGAAAGCAGCGACTGTCAGGTGCACATTTTTTACGCGCAGAAGATGGGAAAGAAATATTTGAAACGCTATAATAATCATTTTAAAAATGCCATTATTCACCCTCAAGAGTATCGCTACGAGGAACTCTTGGTATCTTATCCTGAAAAATGGCGCCAATGTATCAAGCAAATTTGTCTAAAACCACAAAGAAGAAGTCTGAGGGAATCTCAGATTTTTTTATTTCGGAAAATATTCTGAAAACTTGAGATGGTATTTTTGACGATTTTCAAAAATAGGGTCTAAAACGTCGTGCAGCGCTTTTTTTGAGTTTGAAATGTTTTTTCATTCTTAAGAATGTTTTTGATGGAATAATGGGCAAAAAATGCGTAAATACTAAGTTATTTTATCCGATGAGACCTAGAATTCTAATTTTCGGTGTGATAAAATGATAACGTCAGTTCTTGTAAGGGTCTGAGAACAAATAAAAGTAGGAGGAAAAGATGGACGCTTTTAACTATATTAAGCCAAAACTGTTTAGTACTCTTAAACATTATTCGGGTGCGCAGTTTGCAAAAGACCTTGTTGCGGGGATTATTGTGGCAATCATTGCCTTACCATTATCAATTGCCTTAGCGATTGCATCAGGTGTTAATCCAGAACAAGGTCTTTATACTGCCGTTGTCGCAGGTTTTTTTATTTCATTTTTAGGTGGCAGTCGTGTCCAAATCGGTGGACCAACTGCAGCATTTGTTGTTATCATCTACGGTATTATTGCTCAATATGGTATGGCAGGTCTTACTATTGCAACATTCTTAGCTGGTATCATGATGATTATCATGGGGCTTCTTCGTTTTGGAGATTTGATTAAATTCATCCCTAAAACAATCACAGTAGGGTTCACATTAGGTATCGCTATCGGAATCTTTGTTGGTCAATTAAAAGATTTCTTCGGACTAAGTATGGGTGCTGTTCCAGCTGAATTCGTTGAGAAAATGGTAGCTTACGCTCAACATATCAATACCATTAACTGGCCTACGCTTTTGATTGGTATGATTGCTTTGCTTATCCAAATCTTTTGGCCACGAGTTTCTCAAAAAATCCCAGGTTCTCTTGTTGCTATTATCGTAACAACAGCTCTTGTTGGATTTGGTCACATGTCAGTTAAGACAATCGGGGACTTGTACACTATCAAAGCTGGTTTACCGTCATTTACAATGCCTGAATTGTCATTTGGCCTTATCCGTCAAATGATTTCACCAGCCTTCACTATTGCAATCTTAGCTTCTATCGAATCACTTCTTTCATGTGTGGTTTCAGATGGTATGATTGGTAGTCACCACCGTTCTAATGCTGAATTGGTCGGACAAGGTGTTGGTAACATGATGTCTGCTCTCTTTGGTGGTATCCCTGCTACAGGGGCTATCGCTCGTACAGCAGCCAACGTTAAAAATGGTGGTCGTACACCAATCGCTGGTATGGCTCACGCTGTGACATTGCTCTTGATCCTCTTGTTCTTGATGCCTTATGCATCACTTATCCCAATGAGCTGTCTTGCTTCAATCTTGATTATGGTTGCTTATAACATGAGTGGTTGGCGTACATTTGCTCACATGCTCAAAAAAGCACCTAAAAGTGATATTGCTGTCTTGGTGATTACACTTGTGTTGACAGTCTTCTTTGACCTTGTTGTAGCCATCGAATTTGGTATGGTTTTGGCTGCCTTCTTATTCCTTAAACGTATGTCAGACGTTGCCGCAGTTCGTCAATGGATTGATAAAGATAGCCTTGATGATGCTGAACTTCCAGAAAACACTGATTTGAAATATGTTCCAAGTAATACAGTTGTTTATGAAATCTTCGGTTCATTGTTCTTCGGTGCAGCCAATGACTTCCTTAACTTCACTCATGAAGAAGGGAAAAATAAAAATGTTTTGATTCTTCGTATGCGTAACGTCCCTGCTATGGATATTTCAGGACTTGAAGCTCTTGAAGAAACACTTGAAATCTGTCAAAAACGTGGCATGACATTGATTCTTTCTCACGTGAATAAACAACCTTATCACGTAATGGAAAAAGCTGGTTTTGTTGAAAAAGTTGGTCAAGAAAACCTTTGTGAAAATATCGATGCTTCACTAAAACGCGCAGCAACTTTAGAAAAATAATATAGATGAAAGGATGTCCTTGGGGCATTCTTTTTTATTATAGTGTTAGTTTTTCTCACCTATTTTGCAGGAAAGAAACGTAAAATTTCATGCTTTTGTTTTTTAATTTTTGCTAAAAGTGAAAAAACAAGAATACCAGAAGTAGTGATTTTTGCCAAAAAAGCTTGTATTTTCAAGCAATTTCACCATTTTTCAGTCATAAATGGCTTCTTACTATCATAAAGTAAGTTTTTGAAATTTTTATTAATTTTAAAAATTTTCTGTATTTTTAGAAAATAGTGTGTTATAATACCAGACATACCGAAAGAAAGTTTATGGTAGGAGGAAAAAGTTCATGGAAAGAAAATCAACTTGGAAACGTGTTGGTTTGGGAGCGGTAAGTTTGGCTTCTGTCGCTCTATTGGCTGCATGTGGTGGCGATAATAAATCAGCTGCTAACAAAGACGAAATCAATTGGTACACACCAACTGAAATCTTGTCACTTGATATTTCAAAACACACTGACCAATATTCAGCTTTGGCAATTGGGAATTCATCAAGTAACCTTCTTCGTGTTGACAAAAAAGGTGAACCAAAACCAGATTTGGCAAAAAGTGTTGAGGTGTCAGAAGATGGTTTGACATACACAGCAACACTGCGTGATGGTCTTAAATGGTCAGATGGCAGTGCTTTGACAGCAGAAGACTTTGTTTACACATGGCAACGCATGGTTGATCCGAAAACAGCTTCTGAATATTCTTATCTAGCTGTTGAATCTCATCTGGAGAATGCTGACAAGATTAACTCAGGTGAACTTTCTGACCTTAACCAGCTTGGTGTTAAAGCTGATGGCAACAAAGTTATCTTTACCCTTACAAGTCCATGTCCACAGTTCAAGTATTACCTTGCCTTTTCTAACTTCATGCCACAGAAAAAAGCATTTGTTGAAAAAGAAGATGACAAATACGCTACAACTTCTAAAGACCAAATCTACTCAGGCCCATACACTGTAAAAGGTTGGAATGGTAGTGATGGTACTTTCAAACTCGTTAAAAATAAATACTACTGGGATGCTAAAAACGTCAAGACTGCTAAAGTTAACCTTCAAGCAATCAAAAAAGCAGATACCGCTGTCCAAATGTATAAAAATGGTGAGCTAGACACAGCAAATATCTCAGCAACATCATCTATCTACAAAGCTAATAAAGGTAACAAAAATGCCGTTCCAGTTCCAGAAGCTCGTATGACTTACATCGTTTATAACGAAACTGGTTCAGTAGCTCCTCTCGCTAATGAAAAAATCCGTCAAGCGCTTAACCTAGCGACTGACCGTAAAGGAGTTGTCGAAGCAGCTATTGATACAGGTTCAAAACCTGCCACAGCTCTTGCAACACCAGGTCTTGCTAAATTAACTGATGGTACTGACCTTTCTAAATATGTTGAACCAGGTTATAAATATGATGAAAAAGCTGCCGCTAAATTATTTAAAGAAGGTTTAGCAGAACTTGGAACAGACTCAGTTAAATTGACAGTGACTGCTGATTCAGATGATGCTGTGACAAAAGCAGCTGTTGACTACATCAAACAAAGCTGGGAAGAAGCTCTTCCAGGATTGAAGATTGAAGAAAAATTTGTAACTTTCAAACAACGTCTTGAAGATACTAAAAACCAAAACTTTGAAGCTGCACTAGTTTCTTGGGGCGGAGATTATCCAGAAGGGTCAACATTCTATGGCTTGTTCTCATCAACTTCGGTATACAACTATGGTAAAGTATCTAGTGATGAATTTGATGCTGCTTATAATAAAGCACTCACAGAAGATGCTTTGAATACAGATGCTGCTGCAGAAGATTATAAGACTGCAGAAAAAGTTCTTTACGAAGGTGCACACTACAACCCAATCTTCTTCCGTAGTACAAAATGGCTTCAAAATCCATCTCTTAAAGGACTTGTTCGTAACTCAACAGGTCTAACAGTGGACTTTAGCCATGCTTATAAAAAATAAGCATTAGAATTTAGTTTAACCAAATAAGCCCAACAGAAATTTTGGCTTATTTTTTGTACGTGATATTTATACTTTTTATGTAAAAACATGTAAAATGATGTTAGCTTTTATACAGTGAAAAATGCTTTGAGAAGTATGATTATTTTAGTGATTAAAACTCTAATAATCACTAAAAATGATAAAAGAAAACTGATTGTAAATCACCAAAAAAGTGAATTTTTATAAAATAATGAACAACTTTCAGCACTATCAGTCTAAATGTCTGTAAAATGAGTGAAAAATAAGTGTAAGTAATCTTTTTGAAATTTTAATTAATTTACAAATTTTCTGTATTTTTAGAAAATATTGTGTTATAATACCTTGTATACCGAAAGAAAGTTATATGGTAGGAGGATCCATTATGGATATTAAATCTTTAAAACGTGTCGGTCTTGGGGCTGTCACATTGTTGTCTGTTGCTACACTAGCAGCATGTGGTGGAAATAACTCATCATCAAAATCTGCTAGCAAAGATATCAATTGGTTCGTGCCAACTGAAATCAGTACTCTTGATATTTCTAAAGTAACTGATACTTACTCATCAATTGCTATTGGTAACTCAGGAAGTAACCTTCTCCGTGTTGATAAAGATGGAAAATTGCAACCAGATTTGGCTAAAAGTGTTGATGTTTCAGAAGATGGTTTGACATACACTGCGACATTGCGTGATGGTCTTAAATGGTCAGACGGTAGTGATTTGACTGCAGAAGATTTTGTTTACACATGGCAACGTATTGCAGATCCAAAAACTGCTTCAGAATATTCTTACCTAGTATCAGATGCTCATGTATTGAACGCTGATGAAGTTATTTCTGGTACAAAAGGTCTTGATGAACTTGGAGTTAAAGCCGACGGAAACAAAGTTATCTTTACTTTGTCTAACCCATCTCCACAATTTATGAGCCTTCTATCATTTGCTAACTTCATGCCACAAAGTAAAGCATTTGTTGAAAAAGCAGGTGATGACTATGGTACAACATCAGAAAAAGCTTTGTACTCAGGTCCATACACTGTTAAAAAATGGAACGGTACAAGCGGTAACTTCACACTTGTGAAAAACAAATATTACTGGGATGCAAAAGACGTTAAAACTAAGAAAGTAAACGTCCAAACAATCAAGAAACCTGATACAGCTGTTCAAATGTACAAAGATGGTGACGTTGATACAGCAAACATTTCAAATACAGAAGCTACATTCAAAGCAAATAAAAATCGTGACGATGTAGTTACAGTTCCAGAAGCAACAACAGCTTACATGGTTTACAACCAAACTGGTACAGTTACTGCTTTGAACAATACTAAAATCCGTCAAGCCCTTAACTTAGCAACTGACCGTGAAGGTATCGTTAAAGCTGCTATCGATACTGGTTCAAAAGCTGCAACAGCGCTTGTTCCAACAGCTCTTGAAAAACTTCCTGATGGAACAGACTTGACTAAATACGTATCACCTGGTTACAGCTATGATAAGAAAGAAGCTGCAAAACTCTTCAAAGAAGGTCTTTCAGAACTTGGTACAGACTCAGTTAAATTGACTATCACAGCTGACTCAGATGCACCGGTTGCAAAAGCTTCAGTTGACTACATCAAACAAACTTGGGAAGAGGCTCTTCCAGGATTGAAAGTTGAAGAAAAATTTGTTACTTTCAAACAACGTCTAGAAGATACTAAGAACCAAAACTTTGATGTTGCTCTTGTTCTTTGGGGTGGTGACTATCCAGAAGGTTCAACATTCTATGGACTCTTCACAACTGATTCATCATACAACTACGGTAAATTCTCAAATGCTGATTACGATGCTGCATACAAAAAAGCAATCACTACTGATGCATTAGATGCACAAGCTGCTGCTGATGATTATAAAGCTGCTGAAAAAGCACTTTACGATAACGCACTTTACAACCCAATCTACTTCCGTAGCACTAAGTCACTTCAAAATCCTGACCTTAAAGGTCTTGTTCGTAACTCAACAGGATTGCAAGTTGACTTCACTTACGCATACAAAAAATAAATCATTCTAGTAATAATGAGACAAGGTTCGAGCCTATCGAGTCTTGTTTTTTTATGACTTAAAAAATGGTACAATGAAAGTATCATATTAGTAAAAGGAAATATATGCGTTTAGATAAATTTTTAGTTGAAGTAGGTCAGGGCTCACGCACAGAAGTCAAACAGCTTCTTAAGAAAAAGCAAGTCTCTGTCAATGGAAAAATCGAAACCTCTCCTAAGACACAAATCGATGAAAAAGTAGATCAAGTCATTTGTCGGGGACAAAATCTGTCTTATGAAAAATACGTTTATTACATGCTTAATAAACCAAAAGGGGTCATTTCTGCAACCGAGGACAATCATCATAAAACGGTCCTAGATTTGCTGGATAAGACAGCTTGGGATAAAGAAGCCTTTCCCGTTGGGCGATTAGATATTGATACTCATGGGCTTTTGCTTTTAACAAATAATGGTAAACTTGCTCATGTTATGCTTTCGCCTAAAAAGCATGTTGATAAGTTGTATCGTGCTAAAGTAGCTGGGATTATGACAGCAGAAGATGTCGAACGTTTTGCTAAAGGCATCGAGTTGAAAGATTTCACGTGTCAACCAGCGCAACTAGAGATTTTAGAAATTGATGAAGTTACAAAGACAAGCTTAGTTGCTATCACAATCAAAGAAGGAAAATTTCACCAAGTCAAACGCATGGTTTTAGCTTGTGGCAAGGAAGTCACAGATTTAGAACGTTTGAGTATGGGGCCATTACAGTTGGATGAAAATTTATCACTCGGTGAGTGGCGTCGATTGACAGCAGAAGAGCTAGCGAAACTAGAAGTATTTGACATTGAATTGTAAATTTCTTGCAGTACTTATTTGATTATTTAGCCTAATCATGTTAAGATAATAGTAATAAAATCAATTGAGCGAGGTGTATTAAGGTGGCATTTGGTGAAAACGGACCACGTAAAAAAACAGCGTTTGAAAAACTGACTTTAGTAGTTGTTATCTTAATGGTTCTAGTAACTGTAGGTGGTCTTATTGCGACTGCTATTGGTTCAATTATTTAAAGAACGCTGAAGAGGCGTTTTTTTATGCTTTTGCACATCCAATTTTAATGCAATTGTTATTACAATGAAAGAATAGGAATTAATAATGAGTATGTTTTTAGATACTGCCAAAATCAGCGTTAAAGCTGGTCGTGGTGGTGATGGCATGGTTGCCTTCCGTCGTGAAAAATATGTCCCTAATGGCGGTCCTTGGGGAGGTGACGGTGGTAAAGGTGGTTCAGTCATCTTTAAAGTTGACGAAGGACTTCGTACATTGATGGACTTCCGTTACAACCGTATTTTTAAAGCTAAATCTGGTGAAAAAGGGATGACAAAAGGAATGCACGGACGTGGTGCAGAAGACCTTATTGTTCGTGTCCCACAAGGAACAACTGTTCGTGATGCTGAGACAAATAAAGTTATCATTGACCTTGTTGAAAATGGTCAAGAATTTGTTGTGGCTCATGGTGGACGCGGTGGACGTGGTAACATCCGCTTTGCGACACCACGTAACCCTGCACCAGAAATTGCCGAAAATGGTGAACCAGGTGAAGAACGTGAACTTCAACTTGAATTAAAAATCTTGGCTGATGTTGGTTTGGTTGGGTTCCCATCAGTTGGTAAATCTACATTACTAAGTGTTGTTACAGCTGCTAAACCCAAAATCGGTGCTTATCACTTTACAACAATTGTGCCTAACCTTGGTATGGTTCGCACAAAATCAGGTGACAGCTTTGCTATGGCTGACCTTCCAGGATTAATTGAAGGAGCTTCACAAGGTGTAGGTCTTGGAACACAATTCCTTCGTCACATCGAGCGTACACGTGTTATCTTGCACGTTATCGACATGTCAGCAAGTGAAGGTCGTGACCCTTACGAAGATTATGTTTCAATCAATAATGAACTTGAAACTTACAACCTTCGTTTGATGGAACGTCCACAAATCATCGTTGCTAACAAAATGGACATGCCAGAAGCAGAGGAAAACTTGAAAGTCTTCAAAGAAAAATTGGCAGCAAATTACGATGATTTCGATGAAATGCCAATGATTTTTCCAATTTCAAGCTTAGCTCACCAAGGTTTGGAAAATCTGATGGAAGCAACAGCAGAATTGCTTGATAAGACTGATGAATTCTTGCTTTACACTGAAGATGACATGATTGGTGAAGAAGTTTACTACGGATTTGATCCAGACGAACGTCCGTTTGAAATTTCACGTGATAACGATGCTGCTTGGGTATTGTCAGGTGAAAAACTTGAAAAACTCTTTGTCATGACAAATATGGAACGTGATGAATCAGTTATGAAATTTGCCCGTCAATTGCGCGGTATGGGTGTCGATGAAGCCCTTCGTGAACGCGGTGCTAAAGACGGAGATATCGTTCGTATTGGTAACTTCGAATTCGAATTCGTGGATTAATATAAGATACAAAGTCCGTTAAGCGAGCAAAGCAAAAATAGGAATTTTAACGAAGAACAATGAGCTCTAGATAAAATTCCCTTTTTTGCTAGGCTCGTAGGACGTGTTTGATTGATATGTTAGCTGTTACTAATTGGTATACTAATTAACAGTTGTGGCAAGCTCTATGGAGCGTTGCCTAGGCATCTTACTAGTTCGAAAATGGATTAGTATTTTACGTAGTAGCGGGTGTTTATCAACGATAACAAGTTTTATAGATATATTTAAATGGGAGGTTCTTATGGGTGATAAACCGATATCTTTTCGAGATAAAGATGGTAATTTTGTATCAGCAGCTGATGTTTGGAATGCTGAAAAGCTAGAAGAACTTTTCAATACTCTTAATCCAAATCGACGTTTGCGTTTGGAGCGCGAAAAATTAGCTAAAGAAAAAGCAGGCGAAGCAGAAGACCAAGAATCTTAATCTGTACCCCTACTTAAGCTCAGCTTCTTGGCTGGGCTTTTTTAGTTGTTGTTATAGTTGTTGTTAACTGAGGTAAGCAGTGAAATATTTTAACTGATTAATTTTTAGCATAAGAGCCTCTCTTTCAAAAAAACACACTCTACCATAGTAGGTAGAGTGTGAATCTCATTATGGTCAACATTAAAAATACCCAACACGCCTGATGGATAAGCAAGAGAATAGAGAAGTGCACTAAAAACAAAACCTGATATGGTATACCAAAACGTTTTGCTCTTAGTTGTTCATCGTTAAATATCCTCCTACTTGATTTGCTTTCATTTTAGGAAAAGGATGCTCTTTTTGTCAAAGAATATACGAAAATCCCCAGTCAAAAAGCTGAGGATTTTTGAAATTAATAATTTTCAGCTCGAACTTCGAAGTAGGATTGAGCGTGAGCGCAGACTGGGCAAACTTTTGGTGCTTTTGTACCAATAATAATGTGACCACAGTTGCGGCATTCCGAAATCTTAACTTCGCCCCTTTTAAAGACCGTAGCAGTTTCGATATTTTTGAGAAGAGCACGGTAGCGTTCTTCGTGGTGCTTTTCAATTTCAGCAACCATGAGGAATTTTTTAGCAAGTTGAGGGAAACCTTCTTCTTCGGCTGTTTTGGCGAATTCAACGTACATATCTGTCCATTCGTAGTTTTCACCATCTGCAGCAGTTTCCAAGTTTTCGGCAGTATCACCGATGCCAAAGAGTTCTTTATACCACATTTTGGCGTGTTCTTTTTCGTTGTCAGCAGTCTTCAAGAAAAGTTCTGCGATTTGTTCAAAGCCATTTTTTTGCTCTTGAAGCAAAGAAAGTGTATTTGTTGCGTGCTTGAGATTCACCAGCAAATGCAGCTTATAAATTTTTTTCGTTTTGAGTACCAGTATACTTAGACATATAAAAGTCCTCCTTATATTAAACAGTAGTTGCCTACTGATTTTACACAGAAAAAAGTTATGGATTTGCTACCTTGGCGCTCTTATCTCGCTTAAAAAGGAGTTTTCTATCAATATAAGTGAGGTAATCCCTAAGCTATTAGGGTGAGGTTTAGTTTGTAGCTTATCTTGATAACTTACCTTCAGTCTACCAAAAGCAAAAATGGAAGTCAAAGTTTTAATAAAGATTGTTAAAAGAAAATATTGTCATTTGGTCAATATGAAGGCATCAAAAAACTAGGTCTTAAAACCTAGTTTTTTGATTTATTAGACGTTCAATACTTTGTTCAAGAAGTCTTTTAGACGTGGGTGTTGTGGGTTATCAAAGATTTGCTCTGGTGTTCCATCTTCAATAAATTGTCCACCGTCTGTAAAGATGACACGGTTGGCAACTTTACGAGCAAATCCCATTTCGTGAGTAACGATTAACATGGTCATGCCTTGCTCTGCCAAGTCTTTCATAACACCAAGAACGTCACCAACCATTTCTGGGTCAAGTGCAGAAGTTGGTTCGTCAAAGAGCATGATATCAGGATTCATTGCCAAGCTACGTGCGATAGCGACACGTTGTTTTTGACCACCAGATAGGCTATCTGGTTTGGCATCGCGTTTATCAGCAAGACCAACTTTTGCAAGAAGTTCCATAGCGTGTTTTTCAGCATTTTCTTTGCTTTCTTTTCCTAATTCGATAGGAGCGAAAGTGATGTTTTCAAGAACAGTCATGTGTGGGAAAAGGTTGAAGTGTTGGAATACCATACCGATGTTTTCACGAACTTTATCGACGTCAGTATTTGGATCAGATAGTTCATAACCGTCGACAATGACTTTACCACTTGTGATTGTTTCAAGAAGGTTAAGCGTACGAAGGAAAGTTGATTTACCAGAACCAGAAGGTCCAATGATGCAGACAACATCACCTTCGTGGAATTGTGTTGTAATTCCTTTTAAGACTTCATTATCTCCATAAGATTTATGCAAATCTTGTACATCAATTTTTAATTCTGCCATTATTTAAGCCTCTTTTCTAGACGTTTTGCTAAACGAGTCAAAAGGGTGATCATTACAAGGTAGATGATTGCTAAGATAGCGTACATTCGGAATGATTGGTAGTTACGTGCAATAATGATTTTACCAGTTTGGAAGAGTTCAACAAGACCAATTGCAGAAACGATTGTTGTATCTTTAAGTGAGATAACAAATTGGTTGATGAAGTTTGGTAACATTAAACGAACTGCTTGTGGCAAGATAACTTTTTTCATTGTCTTACCGTATGAAATACCAAGGCTTCGACTTGCTTCCATTTGTCCTTTTGGAACAGCTTCAATACCACCACGAACGATTTCAGCGATATAAGCACCAGCATTCAATGAAAGAGCGATAGTAGCAGCAAGGAAATCATTGATTGGGCTTTGGTGTCCTGTCATTGATTCAATGAGGTTCGGAATTCCCCAGAAGATGAATGCAGCAACAATCATCAATGGAATACCACGTACGACGTCAACAAAGATTGCTGAAATTGTACGAAGGACTTTGTTTGGAGCAACTGCCATCATACCAAAGATGATACCGATAACCATAGCGATTGCAAATGAAATTAGTGTTAGACTAAGAGTTGTTCCAAGACCTGTAAGTAATTGTGAGTAGTTGTTTTTGATAAGTCCCCAAATTGTTGTTTCATCAACGCTTGATGATGTTGATTTTTTAGAATCAGTTGAACCAAGGTATTTGCTTACGATTTTATCGTATTCACCTGATTTGACAAGTGCAGCAAGACCGTTGTTGAACATTTCAAGCAATTCTGGGTTAGCGCCTTTGTTTACGGCAAATCCGTATTCACCAGATTTTTCACCATCGATTGGTGTATCAAAGTTACGACCTTGTTTGATAGCATAACGAAGGACAGCTTCATCATCCATAAGGGCTTCGATTGAACCAGAGTTCAAACTATCATACATTGTAGATGCTTCATCAAAGGCACGAAGTGTGTAGCCGTATTGAGCAGCGTGTTCTGACAACCATGTGTAAGATGATGTACCATTTTTGGCACCAACAGTTTTACCGCTTAAGTCATCGTATGATTTTACTGAGCTTTCCTTTTTAACAGCAAGCAAGATGTTTGAAGTGTAGTAAGCATCTGAGAAATCAAAGATTTCTTTACGCGCATCAGTGATTGACATACCAGCCATAACACCATCAGCTTGACCAGTTTGGACAGCGTTAAGTGCTGCATCAAAACCTGGGTTTGAGATTTCAATGTTAAAACCTTGTTGTTTTGCGATAGCTTTGATTAAGTCAACGTCGATTCCTTCATATTTACCTGAGTCATTTTGGTATTCAAATGGGGCAAATGAAGAATCCATAACGATTTTATAACTTGATTTGACTGGAGTTGCTTTTGCAGAAGCGTCACCAGATAATTTTAGGCTGCTTGAGGCAACAACACTTGATTGATCAGCAGCTTCATCAGAATCACCGAGCCATTTTGCCATGATAGCATCGTAAGTACCATCTTTTTTCATTTCAGCAAAAGCTTGGTTAAATTCGTCGATGAGGTATTCGTATTTGCTTCCTTTTTTAACAGCAAAAGCGAAGCTTCCGACTTTTTCACCGTCGATGTTGATAGCGTAGTTTTTACCTTGGCTAATAGCGTATTGGACAACAGGTTGGTCATCCATAGCAGCGTAGATAGAACCAGCATCTAGGCTGTTGTTCATCAAGTCGCTTGTATCAAAAGTTTTGATTTTATAGCCATATTTATTTTGATTTTCTTTAAGGAATGCTTGTGCAGCAGTTCCGTTTTTAACACCAACAGTTTTACCTGACAGTTGTTTATAGTTAGACACTTTAGCATCACTACGAGTGTAGACAACAACAGCTGTATCGTAATAAGTATCTGAGAACGTGAAGACTTTTTTACGAGCTTCTGTGACTGTTGTACCAGCCATAAGGGCATCGGCTTGACCAGCTTGAACCGCATTAACTGCTGCGTCGAAACCAGGGAATGTCATATCGATATTCCAACCTTCTCGGTTTGCGACTTCGTTAATAATGTCAACGTCAATACCTTTATAAACTTGATCTGAATCTTTGAATTCGAATGGGGCGTAAGCTGTGTCTGACACGATACTAATTGTATCAGCGTTAGCATTTGCACCAAACACAAAGATTGCAGAAACCATTGCTAGCATAATAGCTTTCAATTTGTGCTTCATGTTAGTCTCCTTTAGAATAGATTACATTAATTATATCAAAATTCAGACACTTAAGCAACTTAAGTTTTATCTCATGTTAGAAAACCTAACATGAGAAGCAAGAGTGAAGAAGAAGCCATATCAAATGGGAGTATTTTACCTTTATTTATGATAAAATGAAGGTAATAAAGATAGTTTGAGGAATACTATGATAGATAGAATAGAAGATAATCATTTTAAATTAGTTTCAAAATATGAGCCTTCTGGTGATCAGCCACAGGCAATTGAGACTTTAGTTGATAATATTGAAGGGGGAGAAAAAGCTCAGATTCTTCTCGGAGCAACAGGTACTGGTAAGACCTATACGATGAGTCAAGTCATTGCTAAAGTTAATAAACCAACCCTAGTTATTGCTCATAACAAGACCTTGGCAGGTCAGCTCTACGGGGAATTCAAGGAATTCTTCCCAGAAAATGCGGTTGAGTACTTTGTGTCTTACTATGACTATTACCAACCCGAAGCTTATGTGCCATCAAGTGACACCTATATTGAAAAAGATAGCTCAGTCAATGATGAAATTGATAAGCTACGCCACTCAGCAACGTCATCGCTTCTAGAACGAAATGATGTTATTGTCGTTGCGTCCGTATCATGCATTTATGGTTTGGGGTCACCGAAAGAATATGCGGACAGTGTCGTCAGTCTTCGTCCAGGTCAGGAAATCTCACGTGACCAATTATTAAATGACTTGGTTGATATTCAATTTGAACGAAATGACATTGATTTTCAACGTGGTCGCTTTCGTGTGCGCGGTGATGTGGTTGAAATTTTTCCAGCCAGCCGAGATGAACATGCCTTTCGTGTCGAATTCTTCGGTGATGAAATTGACCGTATCCGAGAAATCGAAAGCTTGACAGGTAAAGTTTTAGGTGATGTTGATCATTTGGCGATTTTCCCAGCAACCCACTTCATGACCAATGAAGAACACATGGAAGAAGCCATTCAAAAAATTCTAGCAGAAATGGAAGAGCAAGTTAAGCAATTCGAAGCTGAAGGCAAACTCATTGAAGCACAGCGTATTCGCCAAAGGACAGAATATGATGTCGAAATGCTTCGTGAGATGGGCTATACAAATGGTGTCGAAAACTATTCTCGTTATATGGATGGACGTTCAGAAGGTGAGCCACCATTTACTCTACTTGATTTCTTCCCAGAAGACTTTTTGATTATGGTTGATGAAAGTCACATGACTATGGGACAGATTAAGGGAATGTATAATGGTGACCGTTCACGTAAGGAAATGTTGGTTAACTATGGCTTCCGCTTGCCAAGTGCACTTGATAACCGTCCGCTTCGTCGTGAAGAGTTTGAAAGTCATGTTCACCAAATTGTTTACGTCTCAGCGACACCTGGTGATTATGAACTAGAACAAACCGATACTGTCGTTGAACAAATAATCCGTCCGACAGGTCTACTTGATCCTGAAGTGGAAGTACGTCCGACGATGGGGCAAATGGATGACCTTCTTGGTGAAATCAACGCTCGTGTTGAAAAAGGTGAACGTACCTTTATCACGACATTAACTAAGAAAATGGCAGAAGATTTGACAGATTACCTCAAAGAAATGAGTGTTAAAGTCAAATACATGCACTCAGATATCAAGACTTTGGAACGTACCGAGATTATTCGTGATTTGCGTTTAGGTGTTTTTGATGTTTTGATTGGAATTAATTTGCTGCGTGAAGGGATTGACGTGCCAGAAGTTAGCTTGGTCGCTATCCTTGATGCGGATAAAGAAGGTTTCCTTCGAAATGAACGAGGTCTGATTCAAACGATTGGTCGTGCAGCTCGTAATAGCGAAGGACATGTTATTATGTATGCTGATAAGATTACAGAATCTATGCAAAAAGCTATGGATGAGACGGCACGTCGTCGTGAAATTCAAATGCGTTACAATGAAGAACATGGTATTATCCCGCAAACAATCAAGAAAGATATTCGTGATTTGATTTCAATTTCTAAAGCAAACGAAACAGACGTTGCTGAAGACACACCTGACTACAGCAGCATGAATAAAACTGAACGTAAAGAAGCTATCAAGAAACTTCAAAAACAAATGCATGAAGCTGCTGAAATGCTTGATTTCGAGCTCGCTGCTCAATTGCGTGATATGGTGTTGGAATTGAAAGCAATGGATTAGAAGGGAAAATGTAAGAAAATGTCTCGTGCACAACGTGTGATTTTAACTAATATGTGCTTAATTGAAGATGGCAAAGGCAATGTCGTCATGCAGGTTCGTGACCCAAAACGTTATCCTTGGTCAGGCTATGCTCTTCCTGGAGGACATATTGAAGCTCATGAAGGATTGGTAGAATCAGTTATCCGTGAGGTTAAAGAAGAAACAGGTTTAAACATTAAAAATCCTCAGTTAGTTGGGATGAAACATTGGTATACCAAAGAAGATGAACGTTACTTAGTCTTTCTATACCGTACATCAGATTTCGAAGGTGAGATGCATTCGACCGATGAGGGAGAAATTAAATGGGTAGCCAGAAAAGACTTACCTAATCTTGACTTAGCTTATGATATGTTAAATTTGCTACGTGTTTTTGAAGAAGATAACCTCAATGAACTCTTTTATCGTGAACGCTTAAAAGACGATTTCTTACGCGAATTTTGGTAAGAATAATAATTTTTCTTCCTATTAAATAACCAGGTTTTAAACAATCAAAAAGCCTGGGACAATTGTTCCAAGCTTTTTTTGATAATTAATAATAGAAAGGGAGAAGAGATTGAACTTCTTCTTATTTAACTGAACCACCAGTAATGCCTTCAACGTAGTATTTTTGCATAAACATGAAGAGCAATGTGATTGGAACAGCGATAAGAACTGAACCAGCAGTGAATGACATGAACCAGTCATTGATGGTATCTTGTTGCAACATTGAGAATAGGCCAATGGCAACAGTGTATTTACTTGTCGCATCACCAAGGATAACCTTAGCAAAGATGAAATCAATCCAAGGACCGATGAAAGCCATAAGCGCTGTGTAGACAATGATTGGTTTTGAAAGTGGGAGAGTGATTTTAAAGAAAATATCAGCGCGAGTAGCTCCATCGATCATGGCAGATTCATCGAGTGAGTAAGGAATTGTATCAAAGAATCCTTTAGCAATGTAGAATCCAAGTGCTGCACCAGCAGAGTAAACTAGGATAAGCGCAAGCAATGTTTGGTCAAGGTTGAATGCTTTTAAGATGTAGTAAACAGCAATCATACTCATGAAACCAGGGAACATATTAAGCACAAGTGCTAATTTCAAAAAACCATTGCGGTGTTTGAATTTGATACGACTAAGTGAGTATGCCATAGCAACGGTGATGAATGTTGAAATTACACAAGTAGCAGAAGCAACGAATAATGTATTCAAGAACCATTGCCCAAATGGAAAGGCATCTGAAGTAAATAGTTTAATATAATTATCTAGCGTCCAAGTTTTTGGAATGAAGTAGTTAACGTATGCTGTTCCTTCGCCACGGAAGCTAGTAAGAACAACCCAAACGATTGGAAAGAGCCAGATGATTGATAAAACAATCAATAAAATATAGACAAAAGTCAGTGTTAATCGTTTTTTGTTTTTCATTATTTAGCAACCCCTTCCTTGTAAGAATTTGTTCTTGTGTAAGCTAAGAGACTAAATACAGCAGAAAGAACAAAGATGAGAATACCGATAACAGAAGCAAGGTTGTAGTCAGCTGCAGTAACTGTTAAGTTGTAGAGCCAAGTAACAAGCAAGTCTGTGCTACCAGCTTGGTAGAAGTTAGAGTTAGTAGGACCACCACCAGTAAGAAGGTAGATAACGTTGAAGTTGTTGATGTTACCGATAAATTGTTGAATCAAGTTTGGCATCATCACAAGTAAGATTTGAGGGAATGTGATTGATTTAAAGATTTGGAATTTATTGGCACCATCGATTTCAGCGGCTTCAATTTGTTCTTGTGGAAGGTTCATGATAATACCTGAAGCGACAAGCATTGTGACAGGAATACCTACCCACATGTTAACGATGATGATTGAGAATTTAGCCCAAAGTGGATCTGACAAGAAAGGCAATGGGTTTGCAGCAGAGATAAGTCCGACTTTTTCAAGGAATGCATTGACTGGACCAGCATCACTGAGCAAGTTTCTCATGATAAGAAGAGAAATGAATTGTGGTACGGCAATTGTGATAACGAAGATTGTACGCCACATTTTTTTCAATTTCAAACCTTTAGTATTGATAATAAGTGCTAAGACAATACCAAAGAAGAAGTTTGTTACTGTAGCAAATACTGCCCAAATCAAAGTCCAAGAAAGAACTGGGAAGAATGTTCCTGCCATACGACCGTTAAAGATATTACCGAAGTTAGCAAGACCAACCCAGTCAAATAAACTTTTCGGTGGTAGGTGATTGTGGTCATAACTTGTGAAGGCCAAACAAATCATATAAATTAATGGCAAGATAGTGAAGAGAAGAACCCCAATCATTGGGACTGCCATCAAAGTCATGTGGAAACGACCGTTTGCCAATGTTTCAAAGTCTTCTTTAAAGGTAGGAACTTTCAAACCTTCTTTATCGATGACATAAATATTTCTAGCGCTCTTAAGGTTACACCAATAAATGTAAGCAAAGACAAGGCAGAAGATAAGAGAAGCAAGACCGAAAATAAGTATTAACATTGAGTTATCGCCATCAACAGCAACCTTCATCTTAATCCCATTGACGGTTTGTTCAACAAGACCTTGTTGGTGAGTTCCCAGAGTGATTAATCCTTGCAAGTTTGGAATAATCTGAGAGAAGAAAGTGATTAAGAAAAGAATCTCTGATAGTAAAAACAAACAACCTTTAATAATCTGTTTATGGTAAAGATTTGAGAATCCCATAATCAGAAATGACAGTTTGGTATCAAATTTTCCCTTTTTAAAAGCCTCAGTAACTGATACACTGTCAAAATAGTGTGAATTAGTCATACAAAACTCCTTTTATTAATCTTGTTGGAAGTCACTGCTAAAAATTTAATCTTAAAGTTCTTAGCAATAACTCCGACAAGAGTTTCCCTAAAAATAAAGTGGGGATGTAACTCCCCACTTTAGAACATCTTACTTAGCGTTAGCTAAATCTTTGTCAAATTGTTGCAATTTAGCGAAGTAGTCACCACTTTGAATTTTACCATTGTAGACATCGCTGAGAAGTGCAGCGCTTTCAGTCCAGAATGTAGTCATTTGACTAAGTTTAGGTGTTACGACAGTGTAGCCTGATGATGAAGCCATCTTGATAACTGCTTGAGCCAATTCATCTGATTGAACTTTATCTGATGATTGAACTTCTTTGTTAGCAGGAATAATGTTACGACCTTCATAAGTGAATTGGTTTTCTTGGCTTTCTGCACTAGTAAGCATAGAAGCAAGTTTGTAAGAAGCAGCGATACGTTTTGTATCTGAACCTGCAGGAGCTTGGTTAACAGCGAAGAGTTTTACACCAAGGAAAGCTTTTTGTTGTACTTCGTTACCGCCGATTGAGATTTTTGGATAAACAGCGATACCAAGGTTATCTTTACCAACAGCATCTTGTGCAGCTTTAAGATCCCAAGGACCTGATTCAAGTGAAGCAACACTTCCGTCACCGAATTTAGACATTGCATTTTCAGCAGTCAAGTTAACGAAACCTTTGTTTGATTTTTGATCAGCAATCCATTGAAGAACTGATACACCAGCATCGTTACCCCAGTTAGTACCGTCAACGGTTTCACCATTTTCACCAAATAGTGTATCACCGACTGACATGAAGAGTGGAGCAGTTGCGTAAGCGTTCATAGCTTTGAATGTTGCACCAAAAGTTGCTTTACTTGTGATTGTTTCATAGTTAGCAACATCGTCAGCAGAAAGTTTTGATTTGTTATAGAAGAGAACTTGTGATTCGATACCAAATGGGAAAGCGTAAGTTTTACCATTGTATTTTGCACCAGCTACTGCTTGATCAGTATCGTTAGTAGCAATTTCTTTGGCATAATCTTCAGGAACTTCTTGGATAACACCAGATTCAACTAGTTGACCAAGTTGATCGTGTGGAAGTGAGAAGACATCAGCAGCTTTTTGCGGGTCTTTTTTAACGTTTTCTTGTGCTTTTGAATCGTTTGATTCAACCATCTTAACGGTGTAGCCAGATTCTTTTTCGAAATCTTTAACAATAGCAGTGTAAGATTTTTTAGCACCAGTTGGTACCCAAAGTTTGATTGTCTTGCTGTCAGATGCAGAAGACGATTTAGTTGATGAGTTATTTGAGCAAGCAACTAAAGCGCTTCCGGCAAGTGTTAAACCTGCACCAGCAAGGGCCATTTTTTTCCATGTGTTGTTCTTCATAAGTTTCCCCTCCTAGAGAAAGATTAGTAATATTATTTACACCTATTCATTATGCAACCGTTTGCAGTTAATGTCAAGTATTTTTTGTAAAAAAAGTTTAAAAAACTTTAAAGGTCAAATAAAAAAACTGATAAAAAGAGCATCAATCTGATATATACTATTCAGTTTTTACTATAAAATAGCCTGAAAAAACAATAACATTCTAAAAAATATCACAAAATAAAGCAAACAATTGTAGAAAAATCTTATTTATGTATAATAGGGGATAAAAATAAGAGTTTTTACCTCTAAAACCTTGTCAGTACAGTAAATCTATTATAAAATGTAAGATGCAAAGGAGACTTAGATGGTTACAATTAAAGATGTAGCGGCTAAAGCTGGCGTCAATCCTTCGACGGTTAGCCGTGTTTTGAAGGATAGTAAATCCATTTCTCAGAAAACAAAAGACAAAGTTCGGAAAGCGATGGCAGAGTTAGGTTATGTTCCTAATGTAGCTGCCCAAATGTTAGCCAGTGGGTTAACGTATAATGTTGGTTTTATTTTTCCACCGTTAATCACACCAGATCGTTTGAACGAACCATTCTTTATGCAAATTCTTTCTACTATAACTAGTGAAGCGAAATTAAATGATTTTACGGTTTCTATTGCAACCGGTATGACAGTTGATGAATTAGAAGAACAAGTAAAATTAATGTATCGCCAAAAGCGAGTAGACGGATTTATTATCTTATACTCTGATCCAGAAGATCCAGTTCGTAAGTATCTGATGGATAATAATGTACCTTTTGTGATTGTCGGTGCTCCCGAAGGTTTCGAAAATGATATTACTTACATAGATAATGATAACCAATTGATGGGTAAAAAAGCAGTTGAATATCTTTATCAAAAAGGACATCGTGAGATTCTATTTGTTACGGATGATTTAAAATCTGAAGTGTCATCAGAACGTTATTTTGGTTATCTTCGAGGTATGGAAAAGCTTGGTTTGACAATCGATAAAGCACTTTTGTTTGATCGTAGAGATCCAATGATTATGGAAGCATTAATTGAAAAAATTGAATCAAGTAAAGCAACGGCTCTGATTGTAATTGCTGATACAATTTCAGTTCGATTAGTACAGTTCTTATCTTATTATCAATTGAAGGTTCCTGATGATATTTCAATTATCACCTTCAATAACTCAGCCTATTCCACTTTGATTCACCCTTATATGACAACATTTGATATTAATGTTGCTAATTTGGGCCGAACTAGTTTCAGACGATTGGTCGAATTGATTAAATCTCCTGAGACAGCGATTACTGAAAAAATCATTGTTCCTTTTACCTTGAGAGAGCGTGAAAGTGTCCGTCAATTGCATGTTGAAGACAAATAAATTCCCTTTCTAGTGGTTTTTATGAATGAAAATTAACACCTTAATTGCTATTTGTTTAGCAGTTGAGGTTTTTTTATATTTTTTTGTCAAAAATGATTGACTTACGCAAACGCTTGCGTTATAATTTGCAGTGTAAAGATAGCTGATAAAGGAGAAAACATATGAAAAAACGTGCAAGTGGTGTATTGATGCATATCACATCATTACCTGGCAAACAAGGGGTGGGAACATTTGGTCAAGAAGCATATAACTTCGTTGATTTCTTGGTTGAAACTGATCAAACTTACTGGCAAATTCTACCATTGACAACGACAAGTTATGGTGATTCACCTTATCAATCATTCTCAGCAACTGCTGGGAATACACACTTAATTGACTTAGAATTACTTTGTAAACAAGGCTATTTAGCAAAAGAAGACTATGAAACTGTTAACTTCGGTGATGATTTAGAAAATGTTGATTATGCTCGCATTTTTGAAGCTCGTCGTCCAATTTTGGAGAAAGCAGTTGCAGAATTTATGCAAAGTGCTGATAACCAAAAAGCTTTAGCTGAATTTGAAAAAGAAGCGACATGGGTGAAAGATTACGCTGAATTCATGGCCATTAAAGAATTCTTTGGCAATAAAGCTTTGCAAGAATGGGATGATAAAGCGGTTGTTCGTCGCGAAGAAGCTGCTCTTGAAACTTATCGTGAAAAATTAAAAGATGTTATTACTTATCATAAAGTCACTCAATATTTCTTCTACCAACAATGGGCTGATTTAAAAGCTTATGCTAATGAAAAAGGTATTAAGATTATCGGTGATATGCCAATCTACGTTTCTGCTGATAGCGTAGAGGTTTGGACAATGCCTGAACTTTTCAAAGTTGATGCTGAAAAGACCCCACTTTGTATTGCTGGTGTTCCTGCGGATTCATTTAGTGATGATGGTCAACTTTGGGGAAATCCAATTTATGATTGGGAAAACCACAAAAAAACAAATTACGCTTGGTGGGTTTATCGTATTAAAGAGGGAATTAAGCTCTACGACCTTCTTCGTATCGACCACTTTAAAGGCTTCTCAGATTATTGGGAAATTCGTGGGGATTACAAGACAGCGAATGATGGTAGTTGGCAACCTGGTCCAGGACGTGCTTTGTTTGATGTTGTACGTGACGAACTTGGCGAACTTCCTATTATTGCAGAAAACCTCGGTTATATTGATGCCAAAGCCGAGCAATTGTTAACTGACACTGCTTTCCCAGGTATGAAGATTCTTGAATTTGGTTTCTACGATACAGAAGGTAAGAGTATCGATGCTCCGCATAACTGCAATAAAAATAGCGTTGCTTACAACGGCACACATGATAACGAAGTGGTTAATGGTTGGTACGATAACTTGACAGATGAACAAAAAGCATTTGTTGATGCTTATACACATCGTCATGAAGGCGAGCCAATCACACAAACAATGCTTCGTACCTTGTTTGCAACGGTTAGTGATATTGCAATTGCGACTATGCAAGACATTCTTGACAAACCAGCTGAGTCTCGCATGAACATTCCAAATACTGTTGGTGGCAACTGGCAATGGCGTATATTAAAAGAAGATTTGACAGATGAACGCAAAGCTTTCTTGAAAGACATCACAGCACTTTATTGCCGCAAAAATACATTTAAATAAAAAAGAAAAAGGGATATTATAATGACAACTAAATTTACAGATTACGTAACTTCGAAAGGCCAAAAACTTGCCGAATTGAGCAATGAAGATATCTATGTAGCACTTTTGCACTACGTTAAAGAATTAGCTGCCGAAAAACCAAAAAATACAGCTAAACGCAAAGTTTACTACATTTCTGCTGAATTTCTTATTGGTAAACTTTTGTCAAACAACTTGATTAACCTTGGTATCTATAAAGATGTTAAAGCTGAACTAGCTGCAGCAGGTAAATCAATCGCAGAAGTAGAAGATGTCGAACTTGAACCATCACTTGGTAATGGTGGTCTTGGTCGTTTGGCATCGTGTTTCATAGATTCAATGTCAACTCTTGGTATCAATGGTGAAGGTGTTGGACTTAATTACCACTGTGGTCTATTCAAACAAGTCTTCGTTGATAACCAACAAGAAGCAGAAGCTAACTACTGGATTGAAAAAGATTCATGGCTTGTACCAACTGACATCAGCTACGATGTTCCATTTAAAGATTTTACACTTAAATCTCGTCTTGACCGTATTGATGTTCTTGGCTACAAACGCGATACTAAAAACTACTTGAACTTGTTTGATATTGACGGGCTTGACTACGGTTTGATTCACGATGGTATTTCATTTGATAAGACTGAAATCAAGAAAAACTTGACACTCTTCCTTTACCCAGATGATTCAGACCGTAATGGTGAATTGCTTCGTATCTATCAACAATACTTCATGGTATCAAATGCTGCACAATTGTTGATTGATGAAGCTATTGAACGTGGTTCAAATCTTCACGATTTAGCTGACTACGCTTATGTTCAAATTAACGATACTCACCCATCAATGGTTATTCCTGAGTTGATTCGTCTTTTGACTGAAAAACATGGTATTGAATTTGAAGAAGCAGTTTCAATCGTGAAAAGCATGGTTGGGTACACTAACCACACAATCTTGGCTGAAGCGCTTGAAAAGTGGCCTCTTGATTACCTTAACGAAGTTGTGCCGCACTTGGTAACAATCATTGAAAAATTAAACAAACTTGTTGCTAGCCAATATTCAGACCCAGTCGTTCAAATCATTGATGAATCAGGTCGTGTTCACATGGCGCATATGGATATTCACTTCTCAACTTCAGTAAATGGTGTAGCTGCTCTTCACACTGAAATCCTTAAAAATAGTGAATTGAAACCATTCTATGACATTTATCCTGAAAAATTCAATAACAAAACAAATGGTATCACATTCCGTCGTTGGCTTGAATTTGCTAACCAAGATTTAGCTGATTACCTTAAAGAATTAATCGGTGATGAATACCTTACTGATGCTACTAAGCTTGAAAAATTACTTGCTTATGCTGACGATGAAGCTGTTCATGCAAAACTTGCTGAAATCAAACACAATAACAAATTAGCTCTTAAACGTTACCTTAAAGATAATAAAGGTATTGAACTTGATGAAAATTCAATTATTGATACACAAATCAAACGTTTCCATGAGTACAAACGTCAACAAATGAATGCTCTTTATGTCATTCATAAATACCTTGAAATCAAACGTGGTAACCTTCCAGAGCGTAAAATAACTGTTATCTTTGGTGGTAAAGCAGCACCAGCATACATCATTGCACAAGATGTTATTCACTTGATTCTTTGCTTGTCTGAATTGATTAACAATGACCCAGAAGTTAACAAATACTTAAATGTTCACTTGGTTGAAAATTACAATGTTACTGTAGCTGAACACTTGATTCCTGCAACAGATATTTCAGAACAAATCTCTCTTGCTTCTAAAGAAGCATCAGGTACTGGTAATATGAAATTCATGCTTAATGGTGCATTGACACTTGGTACAATGGACGGTGCCAACGTTGAAATTGCTGAACTTGCTGGTATGGATAATATTTATACATTTGGTAAAGATTCAGATACAATCATTGATCTTTATGCAACTCAAAGTTACGTAGCAACTGATTACTATGAAAATGATCCAGTCATCAAAGAAGCAGTAGACTTTATTGTTAGTGATGAATTGGTTAAACATGGTAATGCTGAACGTCTTGAACGTCTCTATAATGAATTGATTAACAAAGACTGGTTCATGACATTGATTGACCTTAAAGAATACATTGCTGTTAAAGAACAAATGCTTGCTGATTACGAAGATCAAAAATCTTGGATGACTAAAGTTATTAAGAATATCGCTAAAGCTGGTTTCTTTTCATCAGACCGTACAATCGAACAATACAACGATGAAATCTGGCACAGCAAATAAGATTTAAATAGAGTATAAATAAGAATGCGAGGTTGATAAAACAATCTCGCTTTTTATGTATATACAGAAAAAACACAAAAATATTGAATTTTTATAAAAATAGGGTTGACAAATGTATAAATATTAAATAAAATGTATACATATCAAAAAAGAAAAGAGAAAATGACTATGAAAGTAAGTAAAATGTTTGGTGGGTTAGCTCTTGTTGCTTCAGCTTTTCTATTGACAGCTTGTGGCTCAGGAAATCAAAAAGATACATCAGTTTCAGATATTAAAGATAAAGGAACTCTTGTCGTTGCTATGAATCCGGAATTCGCTCCTTTTGAATTTAAAACTTTAGTTGATGGCAAAGATACTATTGTTGGTGCGGATGTAGAGATTGCAAAAGCTATTGGTGAAGAGCTTGGCGTTAAAGTGAAATTCTCTTCAATGTCATTTAACAATGTTTTGGCAAGTCTCCAATCAGGTAAAGCTGATGTGGCTATCTCAGGTATTTCTGCAACGCCTGAACGTAAAAAAGCTTATAATTTCTCAGAAGCCTATTACGAATCAGAAAATGTTGTTTTGATTAAGAAAACAGATATTGATAAATATACAAAAACAAGTTCATTAGATGGTTTGTCTGTCGGAACACAAAAAGGATCTATTCAAGAAAATGTAGCCTCTGAACAATTGAAAGGTTCAAAAGTTGTTGCTTTGACACAAAATGGCGAAATGATTAATGAATTGAAAAACGGTCAAATCCAAGCTGTTGTCCTTGAAAAACCAATTGCAGAAGGCTATGCTGCTAATAACGACGATTTGACAATTGCTAATATCAAGTTGAAAAATGATGACGCAGATGCTTATGCAGTAGCTCTTCCTAAAGGTGATGATAAATTGACTAAAGAAGTCAATAAAGTTATCAAAGACTTGAAAGACTCAGGTAAAATTGACCAATTTGTTCAAGAAGCTTATGCTTTGTCAACTAGTGAATCAAGTAACTAAGGAGAAAATGATATGAAGAAGTTTTTAGGAGGTTTGTTTCTACTTTTAGCAGTAGGAATGATGACAGCTTGTTCAACGTCAGGAACAAGTCAGAAAAGTATTCAAAATAAAGGTAAAATCATCATTGCGACGGAATCTGAATTTGCACCATTTGAGTTTAAAACTTTAATTGATGGCAAAGATACCTTAGTTGGGGCAGATATTGATTTAGCTAAGGCAATTGCCAAAGAATTGGATGTTAAAGCTGATTTTTCAGTGATGTCCTTCAATAACGTTCTTGCTTCTGTGACTTCTGGTAAATCTGATATTGCTATTGCAGGAATTTCAGTGACAGATGAACGTAAAAAAGCTTACGAGTTCTCTGATGCTTATTATGAAGCAGAAAATGTCGTGATTCTTAAAAAAGCTGATTTAGCGACCTACACAAGTCTTGAAAGCTTAGCAGGAAAATCTGTTGGTGCTCAAAAAGGGTCAATTCAAGAAAATATTGCTAAAGACCAATTACCAAGTTCAAGTCTAGTTTCACTAACTTCAAACGGTGAAATGATTAATGAATTGAAAAATAATCAACTTCAGGCGGTTGTGCTAGAAAAAGCGATTGCTGAGGGCTATATTTCTCAAAATCCTGATTTAGCCATTGCAGGTAGGCCATTGAAATCAACTGATACAGATACTTATGCGGTAGCCTTTGCTAAGGGAACGGATAAAAAACTAATCGCTTCTGTGAATAAAGTTATCAAGAAAGCTAAACAATCAGGTGAGTTTGATGCTTGGATTGAAAAAGCTTCGACTTACACGCAAAGTAGTTCTGAATCAAAATAATGAAGTGAAAAGAAACTGAGGGTTAATACTCTCAGTTTTTCCTTACGAATGGTAAAATAATCTTAGAAAGTCAAAAGAGGTAAGCGATGAAATTACCACGATTTGGAGTCGAAGGATGGCTCAATAGCTATGAAAGAGAAGCAGTGTATGACATTGCAGGTGTGTCAATAGAAGCTCTAACATTGCAAGAATTATTCGAATTAACAGGAGAATCAGAAACGGCTTTTTATCAGGAATTACTTGCTAAAAAATTAAATTATGGTTGGATTGAAGGGTCACCAGAATTTAAAAAAGCAGTCAGTCAACTATACGTATCCGTAACTGAAAATCAAATTCTCCAAACCAACGGTGCCACAGGTGCAAATATGTTGGTCTTGTACGGTTTGATTGAACCTGGGGATCATGTGATTTCTTTGTATCCAACCTACCAGCAACTATACGATATTCCAAAATCTTTGGGAGCAGATGTCGATTTATGGCAGGTTCGTGAAGAAAATAAGTGGTTACCAGACTTAGCTGAACTTCGTCAACTGATTCGACCAAATACTAAAATGATTTGTATTAATAATGCGAATAACCCGACGGGTGCTGTTATGGATGATGACTATCTGCGTGAACTGGTCTCTATTGCTAAATCTTGCGGAGCTTATATTTTGGCTGATGAGGTTTATCATCCTTTTACAAATACGAAAGTTTCGTCGATTATTGATCTGTATGAAAAGGGGATTTCGGTAAATAGTCTTTCTAAGACCTTTTCGCTGCCAGGGATTCGTGTCGGATGGGTAGCTGCTTGCGATGAAGTGACTGACATTTTGCGCGATTATCGTGACTATACCATGATTTGTGCAGGTGTGTTTGACGATATGGTTGCTAGCTTAGCTTTGAAACATAAGGATGTGATTTTAGAGCGTAATCGCAAAATCATCAGACAGAACCTTGAAATTCTTGACCGATGGGTTAAAAAAGAGAAGAAAGCTTCCTATATAAGACCAGCAGAAGTGCCAACTTCTTTTGTTAAATTGAAAGTCGATTGTCCAATTGAAGAATTTTGCCTGACTCTACTCAAAGACTATGGTGTTTTATTGGTCCCTGGGAATCGTTTTGACCGAGAAGGTTATGTTAGATTAGGATATTCATGTAAAAAAGAAACTTTAGAAAAGGGATTAGAGCTACTATCTTTGTGTTTGAATAAATAACTGAATTTTTATTCAAAAATCATTGACTAATCGCAAAAAAATGGATAAAATAGAGATAATATTAAGAGAAGAGAGAATAAATATGAAAATTAAAAAACTTGTTCTAGGGGCACTTGTGCTTGTTTCTGTTTTTGCCTTGGCAGCTTGTGGATCTTCATCAAATGAAAATTTGCAAGAAAAAGTGGTTAAAAAAGGTAAATTAGTTGTTGCAATCAGCCCAGACTATGCACCATTTGAGTTTAAAGCCTTGGTTAATGGCAAAGATACTATTGTCGGTGCTGACGTTGAGTTGGCGAAAGCTATCGCTGAAGAACTTGGTGTTAAACTTGAGTTGTCTTCAATGAGTTTTGATAACGTCCTTTCAAGTCTTCAAACTGGTAAAGCTGATATGGCGATTTCTGGTTTGTCAGCAACTAAGGAACGTAAAAATGCTTACGATTTCTCAGATCCATACTATGAAACTGAGAATGCTATTCTTGTTAAATCAAGTAACCTTGATAAATTCGCTTCAATTGACAGTTTAGCCAATCAAAAAGTAGCTGTTCAAAAGGGAACCATCGAAGAAGGTTTGGCTAAAGATCAATTAAAAGATTCAAAAATCGTTTCCCTAACAGCAATGGGTGAAGCTATCAATGAATTGAAATCTGGTCAAGTTCAAGCGGTTGATCTTGAAAAACCAGTTGCTGAAGGTTACTTGTCACAAAACTCAGATATTGCTCTTGCTGGTTTTGCTCTAAAAACTAGTGATGGAGACGCTAAGGCAGTAGCAATGCCAAAAGGTAGTGGCAAAATGGTTAAGACAGTTAATAAAGTTATCAAAAAATTAGCTAAAGACGATAAATACAAACAATACATTTCAGATGCTGCAAAATTGACAGCAAATGAAATTGAAGACTAATAAAAGAGAGCTGATTTATAGCTCTTTTTTTTCTATTTAAAAATATTATTTTAGTGAACTAGGAGAACTCGTAAAAAATGTCATTTAATGTGGTTTTTAGATTGACTTTTTGATATAATTCATGTATCATGATGAGGAACGTGTAAATGTTACAATGTCTTGAGGAGGTGAAACATATGTCAAAAACAGTAGTACGTAAAAACGAATCACTTGACGATGCACTTCGTCGTTTCAAACGTTCTGTGACTAAAGCTGGGACTCTTCAAGAATCACGTAAACGTGAATTCTACGAAAAACCTTCTGTAAAACGTAAACGCAAATCAGAAGCAGCTCGCAAACGTAAAAAATTCTAATTAAACATTAGATACAAAGAAAAGAGGCGCTAAGTTAGGCGTCTCTTTTTATACTTTAACGATTGATAAAGATTATTTTTCTTTCAACAAATCGCGAATTTCTGCAAGAAGTTCTTCTTGAGTTGGAGCGGCATCTTCGGTTGCTTTTTCAGTTTCTTCTTTCTTAGTTAGAGAAGCAGCGGCGTTAGCAGCTTTGACGATGAAGAATAGTGTTGTACCAACAATAAGGAAGTTAATAACAGCACTTAAAAAGCTACCATAAGCAACACCATTCCAAGAAAGGTCGGCGATTTTGGCAACACCAGCAGCTTTTAGAGCTGGGGTTAAGAAAAGCGGTGTAATGACATCGTTAACAAATGATGTTACGATAGCGTTGAAAGCAGTCCCCATAACAACAGCGACAGCAAGATCAAGAACGTTTGCTTTGAACAAAAATTCTTTAAGTTCTTTAATCATATGAAAAACCTCCTGTATGTTTTGTTAGTATTATTGTACCAAAATTATGTGCTAAAGTCTGGTTTTTGAGAATTTACAAATTGAATTCAAAATGGTATAATGAAATACAAAACTAAAATGGGATTAGTGCGTGGAGGTGATCTTTTGGCAATTGACAAAGAGTTAATTACCGAGATAAAAAATAGCGTTAATATTGTTGATGTTATTGGCGAAGTGGTCAATCTTACACGTGCAGGACGCAACTATATAGGATTATGTCCATTTCATAAGGAAAAAACGCCGTCTTTCAATGTTATTGAAGATAAACAGTTTTTTCATTGTTTTGGTTGCGGAAAATCTGGGGATGTTTACAAGTTTTTAGAGGAATATCATCAGATTAGCTTTTTAGAGAGTGTTCATCGTGTCGCTGAACGTGCTGGAATTCCTTTGCAGGTTGAAACGCAGCAAGCGCAAGCAAAACCGCAAAATCCTAACCAAGTTCTTATTGATATTCATAAGGACGCGGCTAAGTTTTACAATGCTGTTTTAAAAACAACCAAAGAAGGTCAAGAAGCGAAAGCTTATCTAGCGCAACGTGGTTTGACGGATGACTTGATTGATTATTTCAATATTGGATTGTCGCCACATGAGCCTGATTTTCTTTATCAATCTCTTGCAAAACGTTATGAAGAGAATGCTTTGATGGCTTCAGGTCTTTTTAATTTGTCTGAACGTACCAATCGAGTTTATGATGCGTTTCAAAATCGTATCATGTTTCCTTTGACGGATGATAATGGTCAGGTGGTCGCTTTTTCTGGGCGTATTTGGACAAAAGAAGATCTTGATAGTCAGCAAGCTAAGTATAAGAACACAAGGTCGACAGCTTTATTTAATAAGTCTTATGAATTGTATCATCTTGATAAAGCTCGCCCAATTATGTCTAAAAAACATGAAGTTTACTTAATGGAAGGTTTCATGGACGTTATTGCGGCTTATCGCGCTGGTATTGAAAATGCTGTTGCTTCGATGGGGACGGCGTTAACACCTGAGCACGTTATACATTTAAAACGATATGCTAAAAAAGTTATTTTAACATATGATGGTGATAATGCTGGGCAGAATGCGATTGCTAAGTCTTTAGAGCTTTTAAAAGATTTTAATGTTGAAATTGTGCGAGTTCCTGAACAGATGGACCCAGATGAATTCATTCAAAAGAATTCACCTCAAGCCTTAGCTAACTTGCTTGAAAATAGTCGCATTAGCAGTACTGAATTCTTTATTCATTACTTAAAACCGGAAAATAGTGATAATCTCCAGGCTGAGATTGCTTATGTGGAAAAAATTTCTAAGATTATTGCACAATCGCCGTCAATTACAGCACAAAATTCGTATATTAATATGGTGGCTGATTTGTTGCCTGACTTTGATTATTATCAAGTTGAGCAATCGGTAAATAGTGAGCGTCTTCAGAATCGTTCAGCTCTTCAATCGCAAGCTGCTAAGCAAAGAGTGACGGTTGTTGAGTTACCGATCTCAAAGAATATCTCTGCGGTTATGAAAGCAGAGAGTCAATTGATGCAACGGTTGTTGACGCATGATTATCTTCTTAATGAATTTAGAAATCGGGAAGAATTTACCTTAGATACCCAAGAATTGCAGACACTTTATGATTTATTGATGCAACAAGGTGAGGTGACTTCCTATGATTTAGCGCAGCTAGATGACCGAACGCGGCAGATGTATTATCAAGTGTTAGAAGAAAATCTACCAGAAGATGTTGCACCCAATGAAATTGAGGAAATTATTCAAAAACGCAATCGCCTGCTCCAAGAAAGAGATTTGCAAAAGCAAAGTAAGTTAATTCGTGAATCTAGCAATCTTGGAGATGTTGATGCAGCACTTGCGGCTTTGGAAAATCTCATTGCTCAAAAAAGAAAAATGGAATAGAGGAAAATATGGCAAAAGAAAAAGAAATTACTACTTTTAATGTTCAAGTTGCAGAATTTATTCGTAATCATAAAAAGAACGGAACAGCTGTCGATGACGAAGTGACAGAAAAATTGGTTATTCCATTTTCACTCGATGCTGATCAAATCGATGATCTTTTGGAACGTTTGACAGACGGTGGTATTTCAATTACTGATAAAGAAGGTAACCCATCAACAAAATATGTGGTTGAAGAACCAAAACCAGAAGAACTAACTGACGAAGAATTGCTTGGAAGCAACTCTGCCAAAGTTAATGACCCAGTTCGTATGTATCTTAAAGAAATTGGGGTTGTGCCTTTGTTGTCAAGCGAAGAAGAAAAAGAATTGGCAGTTGCAGTTGCAGCAGGAGATCTTCAAGCAAAACAACGTTTGGCAGAAGCTAACTTGCGTCTGGTGGTTTCTATTGCTAAACGTTATGTTGGACGTGGTATGCAATTCCTTGACCTTATCCAAGAAGGTAACATGGGATTGATGAAAGCTGTTGATAAATTTGATTACTCTAAAGGTTTTAAATTCTCAACTTATGCAACATGGTGGATTCGTCAAGCTATTACACGTGCGATTGCAGACCAAGCTCGTACAATCCGTATCCCTGTTCACATGGTTGAAACAATCAATAAACTTGTTCGTGAACAACGTAACCTTCTTCAAGAACTTGGACAAGATCCGACACCAGAACAAATTGCAGAACGTATGGATATGACGCCTGATAAAGTTCGTGAAATCTTGAAGATTGCTCAAGAACCTGTTTCTCTTGAAACACCTATCGGTGAAGAAGATGATAGTCATCTTGGAGATTTCATTGAAGATGAAGTTATTGAAAATCCAGTAGACTACACAGCTCGTGTTGTTCTTCGTGAACAACTTGATGAAGTCTTAGACACATTGACTGACCGTGAAGAGAACGTCTTGCGCTTGCGTTTTGGTCTCGATGATGGTAAAATGCGTACATTGGAAGATGTTGGTAAAGTATTCAATGTGACGCGTGAACGTATTCGTCAGATTGAAGCTAAAGCACTTCGCAAGCTTCGCCATCCGAGCCGTAGCAAACAGCTCCGTGATTTTATCGAAGATTAAAAAATAGTCAAGAGGTTCGCTTATGTCTGAACAAAAATATACAGAAGAAGATGTCGCAAAGATTAAAGATCGCATTCTTGAAGCTTTGGAAACAGTTATTGACCCTGAATTAGGGATTGATATTGTTAATCTAGGACTTGTCTATGAGATTCGATTTGAACAAAATGGACACACTGAAATTGATATGACCTTAACAACAATGGGATGTCCACTAGCAGACCTTCTTACCGATCAAATTCACGATGCAATGCGTGGGATTCCTGAGGTAATTAATACTGAAGTCAAATTAGTATGGTACCCAGCCTGGTCAGTTGATAAAATGAGTCGCTATGCCCGCATTGCTTTGGGAATTAGATAAAAATATAACACCAGTAGAAATACTGGTCTTTTTTTGTGGAATTTCCACCAGATTACCTGTATTCTCTGGGAGCTTTCGTTTTTCCATCGCCAGCTTATTTAAAATATGGTATAATATTTTTTGATCGTATTTTAGAATGGAGAAGTGTGCCATGCAACATGTATTCATCATCGGAAGTCGAGGCTTACCTGCGAAATATGGTGGCTTTGAGACTTTTGTTGAGGAGTTGGTAAAAAATAAGCAGAGCTCAGATATTGTTTATCACGTCGCTTGTTTAAGTGATGATAAACATCATACGCATTTTAAATATGAGGGCGCAGATTGTTTTACCATCAAGGCACCTAAAATTGGTCCAGCACGAGTGATTGCTTATGATATGATGGCAATTACTTATGGACTTCAAATGGTAAAAAGATATGGTATTGAACACCCTGTTTTTTATATTTTGGGTAACACAATTGGGACATTTATTGCACCTTTTGTTTTGAGAATACACGCTCTTGGTGGGAAAGTTTATGTCAATCCAGATGGTCTTGAGTGGAAACGCTCAAAATGGTCAAAACCGGTTCAAGCTTATTTAAAATATGCTGAAAAATCGATGGCTAAAACAGTTGATTTGGTTATTTCAGATAATATTGGTATTGAAAATTATATAAAAGAATCTTATCCAGATGCTAAGACACGTTTTATTGCTTATGGAACGGATTTGAAAAAATCAACCCTAACAGCTGATGATTATAAGGTTAGAAAATGTTTTGATAATTGGAAAACTAAGGAAAATGGCTATTATCTGATTGTTGGCCGATTTGTACCAGAAAACAATTATGAAACAGCAATTCGTGAGTTTATGAAATCAAATACAAGACGTGATTTGATTATTATTTCTAACCACAAAAATAGTGCTTATTTTGACAAGTTAAAACATTTGACAAACTTTGAGCGTGATCACAGGGTTAAGTTTGTTGGTACGGTGTATGATCGTGATTTGCTGAACTACATTCGTGAGAATGCTTTTGCTTATATCCACGGTCATGAAGTTGGTGGAACAAATCCTGGTTTGTTAGAAGCTCTAGGACATACCAAGTTAAATCTTGTGCTTGATGTGTCTTTCAATAAGTCAGTTGCGGGAGCAAGTGCTTTTTATTGGAATAAAACATCAGGTAATCTCTCATGTCTGATTAATGACGCCGATGGTCATTATGATTTTACGGAATATGGCAATCGTGCGCGTGCCATTGTTAAACAAAATTATACATGGGAAAAAATCATTGGAGAGTACGAGGGATTATTTTTAAATGAAGATTAATATTCTCATGTCTACCTACAATGGTGAACAATTTTTGGCTGAACAGATTGAAAGTATTCAGAAACAAACAGTCAAGGATTGGACTTTGTATATTCGTGATGATGGCTCTAGTGACACTACACCCGAAATTATTAAGCAATATACGCAGCTTGATTCACGTATTGTTTTTATTAATGCTGACAACCGTGAAAATTTTGGTGTTATTAAAAACTTTTATACCCTTTTAAAACATAGCAAAGCTGATTACTATTTCTTTTCTGATCAAGATGATATTTGGTTAGAAGATAAATTAGCAGTTACTTTAGCAGAAGCACAAAAGTATGATAGTCAGAAACCTTTATTGGTTTATACAGATTTGAAAATTGTTGACCGAGATTTAAATGTTTTACACGAAAGTATGATAAAAACACAGTCTGATCATGCCAATACTGAGTTGGTTCAAGAATTGACAGAAAACACAGTGACTGGCGGTACAGCAATGATAAATCATGTATTGGCTGAATTGTGGACATCAACAGATGATTTATTGATGCACGATTGGTATCTTGCTTTGCTTGCTAGCGCTTTAGGTAATCTTGCTTATGTTGATTACCCAACTGAATTGTATCGTCAACATGATGCTAATGTATTAGGGGCGCGTACATGGACTAAACGCATGAAAAATTGGATTAAACCTCATAAATTAGTCGAAAAATATTGGTGGTTGATTAATGCTAGTCAAACTCAAGCACGCTTTTTATTATATTTAGCATTGACCCCTGAAAAAAGAGACTTGGTTGAAAATTTCACAACGATTATGGACAAGCCACTGATTCAACGAATTAAAACCTTGAATCAGTATGGCCTACGAAAAAATCGTACCTTCCATACGCTTGTGTTTAGAACATTAATTATTACCAAATTTGGTTATAGGAGAAATAAATGAAGTTCTTTAGTAAAGAAAATAAAATCTTATTAAAAGAAATGGTAAAAACGGACTTTAAACTTCGTTATCAAGGAAGTTTAATTGGGTACTTGTGGTCAATTCTTAAACCATTGATGCTTTTCACAATTATGTATTTGGTATTTATCCGTTTTTTGAAATTAGATGACGGAACACCTCATTATGCAATTGGTGTGCTTTTAGGTATGGTAACATGGTCATTTTTCCAAGAAGCTACCAATATGGGGATGGTTTCAATTGTAACTCGTGGTGACTTATTACGTAAATTGAATTTCTCTAAGGAAATCATTGTTATCTCTTCAGTAGTTGGTGCAGCTATTAACTATGGTATTAACCTTTTAGTTGTATTTGTTTTTGCACTAGTTAATGGTGTTCACTTAAGTTGGAACTGTTTAGTCATTATTCCATTGTTTATTGAATTAGCCATGATATCTGCGGGAGTTGCTTTTATTCTTGCAGCTTTATTTGTCAAATATCGTGACTTGGGACCGATTTGGGAAGTTGTAATGCAAGCTGGAATGTATGCTACACCTGTTATCTATTCATTGACTTTTATTATTCAAAAAAATCAGTTTACTGTAGCAAAATTAATGATGCTAAACCCACTTGCACAAATCATTCAAGATATGCGTCATTACATTGTTTATTCAGGCAGCATGCGTGGTTGGGAGTTATATAACAATCATATTTGGGGAGTTATTCCTTACATCCTTCCAGTTTTAATTCTTATTGTTGGATATTCAATTTTCCATAAACATGCTAAGAAATTTGCGGAGATTTTATAATGTCAGATAAAGAAATTGCAGTAAAAGTTGATCATGTTAGTAAATATTTTAAACTACCAACTGAAGCAACTCATAGTTTACGTACAGCGCTCGTTAATCGTTTTAAAGGGATTAAAGGTTATCGTGAGCAACATGTCTTAAAAGATATTTCATTTGATGTTCATAAAGGAGATTTTTTTGGAATTGTTGGCCGTAATGGTTCAGGTAAATCAACACTTTTGAAAATCATTTCACAAATTTATGTCCCTGAAAAAGGTTCAGTTACAGTAAATGGTAAAATGGTTTCATTTATCGAACTTGGTGTTGGATTTAATCCTGAATTGACTGGACGTGAAAATGTCTATATGAACGGTGCCATGCTTGGCTTTACAACCGAAGAAATCGATGCTATGTACGATGACATTGTCGAATTTGCTGAGCTTGAAGATTTTATGAACCAAAAACTTAAAAACTATTCAAGTGGTATGCAAGTTCGTCTAGCATTCTCAGTTGCGATTAAAGCTCAAGGTGACGTGCTTATCCTTGATGAAGTGCTTGCCGTAGGTGATGAAGCTTTCCAACGTAAATGTAATGATTACTTCATGGAACGCAAAGCTTCAGGAAAAACGACTATTCTTGTAACCCATGATATGGGGGCAGTTAAGAAATATTGTAACCGCGCTGTTCTTATTGAAAACGGTTTGGTTAAAGCATATGGTGATCCGTTTGATGTCGCCAATCAATATAGCTACGATAATACGGCTCCTTTGAAGGAGACTCAGAAGGAACAAAACCAAGGTGATAGTGCTGAAAAAGTAAAACCAAAGGTTGAAAATTTCAAGCTAGAATTATTATCTTCTAATCAGATTACTCCAAATGATGATATTAATTTTAAAATTGAGTATGATGTGATGGAAGACGTTGAAACATATATTGGACTATCGTTAACTGATATTGATCGCAATGTATGGATTTATAATGATAATACTTTGGATAATAAGACTAAGGGAATTGGACATAAAACAGCTTATTATTCATGTAAATTATCTTCAGTCAACAATTTGAAATTAAAATTGGAAGTGACTGTTAGAGACGTTGACGGAAACATGCTTGCATTTACAGATGCTACGACAAACCCTATTATTGTAATCAACAGAGATGATATCGCATCGGATGATATTTCTGCTTTAGATTCTGCAACAGGTATAATTCAAAGAAATGGAACTTGGAAGTTTAAATGAGTGAGACTTTAGTATCAGTTTTAGTAACTTGTTATAACCATGAAAAATACATTGAACAGTGTTTAAGAAGTATATTTAACCAAACTCATAATAATATTGAATTAATTGTATTAAATGATGGGTCAACAGATAATTCAGATCAGGTTATTAAGGAAACTCTTAAAGATTCTCCTTATAACAAAACTCATTATTTCGTTCATGACAATTTAGGAGTGGTAAGAACCAGAAATAAGGGCTTACAATTAATAAATGGTGATTTTTTTCTTTTTGTAGATAGTGATGATTATCTTGAAAAAAATTATGTTTCAGAATTATTGTACAGTCTTGAAAACAATGATGCTGATATTGCGTATTGTAACTTAGTAAACCCTGAAAACGGTGCTGTGGTAATGCAAGCTAGAGAGTTTGACTTAAATACATTCTTAGTCGGTAATTATATTTCGTCGACTTCATTAGTTAGAACGTCTGTTTTAGGTGACGTAAAATATGATGATAGAATAAAACAACTTGAGGATTATGATTTCTTTTTAAATCTTGTTTTAGTAAGAAATGCAAAACCTATTGCTAATCATAGTACGTTTTTAAATTATCGAATCTTTGATATTTCACGCTCAGCAAGAGGTGACCTTCTAAAATTCTATGAAGCATATATTTATATATTGAATAAGTATCAGACAATTGCCAGCGATGAAATAGAGCGTGCAATTGGTATTCACTTTGATAAAAATATTAATTTAGCTTTTGAAAATCAATATGTAAAAATCTATTATATTGCTGAAGGTGAAAATTTTAGCGGAGATAAGGTTCTTAAATATAAGTTTGAAGAGAATGGATGCGTAGTGTTCAATCTTCCAGAAGCAGTAACTACAGTTAGAGTTGATTTATCTGAGTTACCTAGTTTTTATAAGCGAGTTGCTTTGATTAGTCAGGAATCTGATACAGAAATTTTATCAAGTGACTCAAATGGTGATATCATTGGAAATTATGTTATGTTTAAAGATTATGATCCTCAATTGATTTATGATGTTTCTACATCCAGTCAAAAAACTTTTAAACTAATTTATGAAATGTTTAATTTAGATGATATTAATCGTGAGGATTATATTGCTAAAGTTCTCTCTCGAGATTTGTCACATTTACAAAAAGAAGTTAGAGAATTGGAAGCGTATAGAGTAAAATTTAAACAAGTAAATGATGAAAGACACTATTATAAGCGAGAATTAGAGAAAATGGTTGTCGCCTATAACTCTGTTACGCATTCACGTCGTTGGAAAATTCCAACAGCAATCATCAACTTTTTTAGGAGAAAATAATGAAACGTTTATTATTGTACGTCCATTTTAATAAGTACAATCATATTAGTTCACATGTGTATTACCAATTGACAAAAATGCGCCCACTTTTTTCAAAAGTGGTATTTATTTCAAATAGTTCAATTAATGAGCAAGATTATCATAAAATAGTCGAACTTCGATTAATGGATCAGTTTATCCAAAGAGAAAATATTGGTTTTGATTTTGCTGCTTGGCGTGATGGTATGACTGCAGTTGGATTTGAAGAGCTGGCTACTTATGATTCTGTCACAATTATGAATGATACGTGTTTTGGTCCGTTGTGGGATATTAAAGATTACTATCTTGAGTATGAGAGTGATGATAGTGTTGATTTCTGGGGGCTAACAAATAACCGTGCTACTTCTAAATCTCGCTATACTCAAGGTTTTCGCGAACATATTCAAAGTTATTTTATTACATTTAAAAAATCTGTTATTGTTTCTCCAGAGTTTAAAAATTTTTGGGAAAATGTAAAAAACTATACCAATGTTCAAGATGTTATTGACAACTACGAAACACAAGTAACGACAAAATTCTTGGATGCAGGATTTAAATATAAAGTCATTTTTAATACTGTAAATGAAGATGCAAGTCACATGTTACACGCTGATTTTTCCTTTTATCATCCAACGGCAATTTTAAGTCATAGAGTGCCGTTTATTAAAGTTAAGGCAATTGATAATAATCAGCATATTACTCCGTATCTTTTAGATGAGATTACTAAACAATCGGACTATCCAGTAGATTTGATTATTTCACATATGTCTGAAATTAATTTCCCTGATTTTAAGTATTTGTTAGCTCGAAAATACATTAAAGAAGTCCCTGCGGTTTCTTTAGCAGATAAAAAAATTGCAGTACATCTTCATGTTTTCTATGTTGACTTATTAGAAGATTTTCTGAATGCTTTTGAAAATTTCCATTTTAGTTATGATTTATATATTACAACTGATAGTGAAACTAAACAACAGGAAATTAAATCGATTTTAGATGAAAATGACAAAAATGCTCGAATCTTTGTAACTGGAAATATTGGACGTGATATTCTACCAATGTTGAAGTTGAAAGAATATTTATCTGATTATGATTACATTGGACATTTCCATACTAAAAAATCTAAGGAGGCAGATTTTTGGGCAGGTGAATCTTGGCGAAATGAGCTAATTGATATGTTAATAAAACCTGCTGATAATATTCTTGCTAACTTTGAAAATGATAAATTGGGACTTGTTATTGCTGATATCCCGACTTTCTTTAGATTTAATAAGATTGTTGATGCATGGAACGAACATTTGATTGCTCCTGAAATGAATAATTTATGGGAAAAAATGGGAATGACCAAAACAATTGATTTCAATAATTTCCATACATTTGTTATGAGTTATGGAACCTTTGTCTGGTTTAAGTATGATGCCTTAAAACCGTTATTTGATTTAGAATTAACGGATGAAGATGTTCCAGCTGAACCATTACCACAAAATTCTATTTTACATGCTATTGAACGATTACTTGTTTATATTACATGGAATGAACACTATGATTTTAGAATCTCTAAAAATCAAGTTTCAATAACACCATTTGTTGATAATAAATTATATAATGAACGTGGTGATAGTGCTCCTCACACTTATGTTGATTTTACATATATGGGTGGTATAAAAGGTGCTTTTAAATATATCTTTGTTGGTCCAGCTAGAGCTATGAAATATATTGTTAAAAGAATTTTGGAGAAAATGACTCATGATAGAAAAGGTTAAAGTCATTTTTGAGGAAATTAATTGGACGAAGATCTTACATTATCTATTTCTGTTTACGTTATTCTTTTATCTTAACTTTTCCCTTATTAACTTTTATTTGTTGAAGGGACAAGGTGATAATTTATCAGATCAATTTCATATTCTTAAGACTTTTTGTATTACTGCGTATATTCTATCTGTTTTAGGAATAGCTGTTTATTTATCAAGTTATTTTAAAAGAGAATTTTTTATTGAAATAGCAAGTGGTTATGTAATTTATCTTTTTATTTCTTATTTCTTAGTAATCACTCGAAATTTAAATAATGGAGATTTTAAATGGTGGAATCTAATAAAAAATGACTTTTTACAGTTTTCTTTTTTACCGACTATTATTTTTATTCTTTTGTTATCGGCTGCCATTTTTTATTTATCTTCTAAATTTCAAGTTAGAGAACTTTTAGATAGTTTTTTAGCTGAATTTGATTCATACCGATTGGTTACTATTGGTTTAATAGCTTCTTTGATACTTAACGGCAGCCTTTTTACTGATATGATGGTGGAAAAGGTAACAAAATATATTGATAAAGGGAATTATAGTGGATACCTCTCAAGTGTAACTTGGAGTGTGATGATAAGTTTAGTTTTAATTAGCTTATTAATTTATTTTGTTTTAAATTCCTTCAGAGCTATAAAAGAAAATACTCCAAGTTATTCACTTGTTGTTGTATTGAGTTTTCTTTTAGCGATAGTATTTAACTATTTGTTTCAATATGGAATCAAGAGTGAGGGAGAAATATTAGATCGTTTTATTTTCCCATCAGCGACCTTATTTCAAATAGTTGTTATTGCTTTATTTAATTTGTTACTTTACATGATTGTCAATCGAATTTTACGTACGACGACATTCATTGTAATTTTAGGAATCATAATAACAGTTGCTAATAGCGTAAAATTTAGTATGCGTAATGAACCTCTGTTATTTAGTGATTTAAGTTGGGTAAAAGAAATTAGACTTGTAATATCTTATATTGAGATTAGATTGGTTCTTTATTCGTTAGTAGCTTTGTCTGTAATAGTTATCTTTTTCTATTTATTTAGAAATCAATTATTAAGAGGAAAAATTACAAAAAACTGGAAGGCACGTTTAGCTACAGGAGTTACAATTATTTCTATTTTTAGTTATACATTTGTTGTATTTTTACAGCAAGAAAATGGTGATATCGCTGAAAATATACCTATTTTATCTAGATTAAATAATTTTGAAAATATTGAGTGGATGGGACAGGGAACAGTTGCTCGCGAGCGTTCTTTGACGTTTGTTTGGTTAAAACAAATGACTTCGAAAAAAATGGAGAAACCTGAGGAGTATAGTAAAGAAAAGATTGAAAAAATTGTAAAAAAATATACTCATAAGGCTCAAGTTATCAATGCTTCTCGAAAAAATAATATTTCAGATCAAACGGTTATTTATGTTTTAAGTGAAAGTTTTTCTGATCCAAGTCGGATTTCAAATGTGAATTTAACAACTGATCCAATTCCAGTAATTCGTTCAGTTAAAGAGTCTACGACTAGTGGATTAATGAAATCAGATGGCTATGGTGGTGGAACAGCTAATTTGGAATTTGAAACATTAACAGGTTTACCAATGTATAATCTTTCAAGTTCAGTTTCTACATTGTATACAGATGTTGTACCACAGATGACCTATTTTCCTTCAATTAGCGATTCGTACTCTTCAAAAGATAAATATACTATTCATTTAGGAGATGCCGCAACATATTCACGAAAAGAAGTGTACCGTAAACTTGGTTTTGATACATTTATTGCTGAGAGTAATGGAACTGAAAGGGCCAAACATTTGGAACATTATGGTGTATATCCGAGTGATGCTTCGACTTATCAAACTGTCCTAGATAATATTGATGAGAGTAAGAATCAATTCTTTTCAGTGATAACATACCAAAATCATGCACCATGGAATCTAGATGAGGATTCTGAAGTTGGTGGGTCAGGTGAAGGTTTTTCATCTGGTGAAAATTATTATATGAATAATTATGCTAAGTTGCTTTCTCAGACAGATAAAGCAACTCAGAATTGGCTGGATCAATTAAGTCAGATTAATAAAAAAATAACTGTTGTTTTTTATGGAGACCACTTACCTGGCTTCTATCCACAAGAATCATTTATCGACAATCCTGCCGGACAATATCAAACAGATTATTTTATTTGGAGTAATTATTCAACGGATGTATTATCATATCCTCTGGTTAATTCAAGTGATTTTCCGGCTGAGTTATTAGCAGTAACAAACTCAAAAGTTTCTCCATATTATGCTTTGTTAACTGAAGTTCTTGAGAATGCTAGTGTTGATAAGGAAAAATTAACTACTGAACAAGAAAAAATAGCAAATGATTTAAAACTTGTTGAGTATGATATGGTTTCAGGCAAAGGATACTTGAAGTCATATAAATCTTTTTTTAAGGTGATTAATTAATTATGAAAATGAAAAAATTTATTTTACCACTCTACTATGCTTTTATAAGCTTCTTATTCACGTTAGAGTCTATTATTTATATTAATGACGCCGGAGATCAGACTAGCTTTGCTCATATGGCTCAAAAATTTGGCTTTTTTGAATTTGCTATTTATCGCTATAAAACATGGTCAAGTAGATTGTTGATTGAATCAGTTACAATGTTTATGTCAAATCATTATTTGCTATTTGATGTAACTATGCTTATTTCTGTAGCAATTTTTTTCTATTGTTTTAATGGAATTTTTCTAAAAGAAGAGAAGTACAGAAAATTACAATTTGTATCGCCTGTTATTTTCCTACTTTCTTTTCCAAGTTTGTTTTTCACAAGTGCTGGTTTGATTGCAACAGTTACTAATTATCTTTTTCCAATGATTTCCTTTGTTATTGCGTGGTATTGTATGATTCAGGAGAAACATTGGTATACAATATTATCTTTGCCGTTTCTTGTGTTTGCTTGTATGCAAGAACAATTTACGGTTTATGCATTCATTCTATTTATTTTTGCTCTTATTAGTTCATATTTAGAACGTAAAAGAATAAATAAAAATTATTTTATCGCAACTTGTGTATCGTTATTAGGGCTAGTTTCTGGTTTGCTTTGCTCAGGATCTACAAATAGATTAGCTACTGAAACCAAGATTTGGTATCCTGGTTTTGAAACCATTTCTTTCCCAGTTAAAATTATTAAAGGGTATTTAGAAACAAATCGTGTGTTATTTGTTACGTCAGAATTAAATATTGTTTATCTATTTTTAGTTTTAATTATCGTTGTATCGATTATCAAAAAACAATATTTTATGACTTTTATCTCAGGAACTGTAATCTACACAGTCATAACGCAAAGATTAGCTATGAATAGTTTACTAACTGCAGTTCAAAGAACAATTGATAATCAAAATAAAAGTGAAATTCCAAACTATTTTAGTCTAAAAGAAAACCTTTATCCGCTAATTTTATACACTTTGATTTTATGTACTATTGCAACAGTGGTGTTTCTAATGTTTAGAAAGTGGCAAAATGGATTAACTGCTTTGATTATTTTAGCAGCCGGATATGCTTCACGAATGACAGTTTCATTATCTCCAACAATCTATGCTTCAGGTCTTAGAACATATACACCGCTCATTCTTTCATTTACAATTGTTAGTTTATTACTATTGATAGAAATCTCAGGTGATATAAAAAAAGACTGCGGTAGTGATAGTATAAAACATAGAATGACAATTTGAAGTATATTACTCTTTTATTAAGGAGAATTTTGTTGAAATTTTTAGCATTTTTAGGACAAAAAGCCATTCTTATTTGGGGCTTATTATTGTTTACCCTTTTAGGAGTATCAAGTATATTGGTGAGAAGTAATATGCCAATGGATGGCTCAGAGTTATCAAATATACACTTAAATGGTTGGGCTTTTTTTGCTAGTTTAGTTATTTTTGTATGCTTGATATTTTTGTTGTTACGTTTGTTGAAGTATATTAATGAAACAACATTATTCATTTTTGGTCTGATATTTTATATTCTTGTTGGAGTTTATCTAATTTTTCATCAAAATGATGTGATTCGTCATGATGCTTTAGCTGTTTTAGAAGCAGCAAAAGCACTAAATAATGGAGATATTCAATCTTTAACGGATATATCAGGGTACCTTCACAAATATCCTCATCAATTAGGTTTAGTTAGTTTTGAACGATTGATTTTGACTGTTTTTGGTGAAAGTAATATTAAGGTATTCTTTATTATAAACTTGATACTTTCTATTATTGATAATTTCTTTCTCTGGAAAATAACAAAACGCGTATTCAAAAAAGAAAGTATTTCAAAACTTGTAATAATCCTCTCGTTTGCTTTTTTATCACATCTTTTTAATATTTTATTTGTTTATGGTCTGACCTTCGGTTTATTTTTTGCAATTGTAGGACTTTTCTTTTTGCAAATTTATTTTGAAAAAAAATCTTGGTCAATGATGATGTTGAGTATAATCTTTTTAACGTTATCAGACTTTATCAGAAACAATTATATTATTTTAATAGTGACCATTTTTATAGTGTTAGTACTTGACTTATTACAACATAAATCATGGAAAAATTTGGCTTTTATAGCTTTACTTGCTTTGTCGATTTATGGAAGTAATAATTTAGTATCTTACCACTATAAAAGTTTAGCCAACAAAACAAATTTGGATGGAGAACCTAAGATAGCATGGGTGGCAATGGGGTTGAATGATACACCACTTTATAATCGTGTTGCTGGTTGGTATGATGCATATGTTGAAAATGTGTATAACGAATATAGTGGTAATTCAGAAAAGATTGAAGAGGTTAGTAAGAAACAAATCGCAACTCGAACAGAATACATGGTTGAGCATCCTCAATATACTTTTAATTTCTTTAAAAATAAATTTTTATCAACATGGACAGATAGTTTATTTGAATCTATTTGGTCAGGTCCTGTTATAAAAATGCCAGTTGAGGGACAGAAGATTAGAGGTCAATTGATGTCGAGCATTTATGAAGGTAAGACACTATATAAAGTTGTGTATTATTTTTCTGCTTTATTACTTGCTGTCATATATGTTGCTGTTCTTCTCGCTATTTTTATTCAATTATTTGATAAACCAAAAGATGGTTTATTTACTTTGATACCAATAATATATCTTTCTGGTGGTTTCATATTTCACTTAATTTGGGAAACTAAGAGTCAGTATGTTTATCCATATGTCTATCTCATCATCCCCTTGGCAGCTGTTGGAATCAGCTATGTTGCGGAACGTTTGAAAATTTTCAATTAAGTATTTTAAAATGGTGAATGAGTAAATTCACCATTTTTTTATGAGTAGTTTGTGGTATACTAAAGTGAACACTAGTTTTTGAAAGGCTTATTATCTAATGAAAAAACTATCTATTGTTGTTCCTTGTTATAATGAACAAGAAACAATCTATCCATTTTTAGAAGAAACTCAAAAAATTGAAAGTAAAATGAAGGACCAATTGATTTTTGATTATATCTTTATCAATGATGGTTCAAAAGACGAAACCTTAAAGGTTCTTCGAGATGTTGCTAGCCGTTTTGAAAATGTTCATTATTTGTCATTTTCACGTAATTTTGGTAAAGAGGCCGGTTTGTTAGCTGGGCTTGAGGCTGCAGATGGTGATTTTATCACTGTTATGGACGCCGATTTACAAGATCCACCTGAGTTGTTGATTGATATGTATCAAAAAATCAACGAAGGTTACGATGTTGTGGGAACGCGTCGAGCTGATCGAAAAGGTGAACCAGTTATCCGTTCTTTCTTTTCAAAGATGTTTTACAAAATCATCAATGCTGTTTCTGATACAGAGATGGTTGATGGTGCGCGTGATTTCCGTTTGATGACTCGTCAAGTTGTAGACAGTATTTTAGAACTTGGTGAAGTTAATCGTTTCTCAAAAGGAATTTTCTCTTGGGTTGGATTTAACGTAACATATATCGCTTATGAAAATCGCGAGCGCGTGGCTGGTGAAACATCATGGAGTTTTTGGAGCTTATTCAAATACTCTATGGAAGGGTTTATTAATTTTTCTGAAGCGCCATTGAATCTTTCACTGTGGGCTGGATCAGTTTCATTTTTGGCTTCTATTCTTGGAATTCTATTTATCATTATTCGTAAACTTACAATTGGTGGTAGTGTTTCAGGTTGGGCAAGTTTGGTTTGTATCATTTTGTTTATTGGTGGTATCCAATTGCTTGCTTTAGGGATTATCGGAAAATATATTTCTAAGATATTCCTTGAAACTAAAAAACGACCAGTTTATATTGTCAAAGAAAAAGGATAAAATTTAATATTTTATAAAGTTTTTTAGCTGTTTTTCCGAATTAATATAGTGTACAACATTATATTATAAAGGAGAACAGCTTTTTGAATAAAATCAAATCAGCTTTATTGTCAATAGCTGTGCTTAGCATGGCATTTCTTACTAACTCTGCTATGGCGGATCAACAATCAGATGCGATAGTGACTAAAACACCGTTTGATGAGGTCAGCAAATCTTTTGAAGTTATGTCGCAAAAGACTAAAAATTGTAAAGATATCACTCAAATTGATGTTGCCGTTTGGTCTGAAGAAAATGGTCAAGATGATATCAAATGGTATTCAAGTTCAAATGTTTCAAATGGCCAAGTTAAAGTTCAATTTAATTTAGCCAATCACGGTAATCATGCAGGAAATTATAATACTCATGTCTATACAAACTACACTGATGGTAGTCGCTCTGGTGTAGTGATGGAAAATACGCTAATCAGTCCAAAGGCACCTACACTCAGTCTCAAAGATGGCGGTATTCGAATGACTACGGATATTTATGCTCCAACTAATGGAACGCTTTATTATGCTGTGTGGTCGGAAGAAAATGATCAAGACGATATCAAGTGGTATGCTGATAATGGTACAGGAACAACGATTGCTGACTTAAAAAACCATAGCGGATATGGAAAATACAGTATCCATACGTACGTATCACAAAATGGAAAAATGACAGGAATTAGTTGTCAAGATATTACAATTAATAAGCAAGAAATTTCTTATCAAATTAATAAAGTAAATGATACAACTTATGACGTATTAGTAACTAATGTACCAGAATACATTACTTCTATTACTGTTCCAGTTTGGTCTAATGCAAACGGTCAAGATGATATTAAGTGGTATACGACAACAAAAATAGGAGAAGGAACTTATAAAGTACAGATTAATTTAGGTAATCATGGTTATATATCTGGTGACTATAGTGTACATATTTATGGACACAATGCAATTAGTAATAATTTTGAAGGATTGAGAGTGACATCAGGGTTTAATGCTGTTAATGTTCCTAAACCCAACGCTACACCATCTCCTCGTATCACAACATATATCAACGAAACTAATACTTATCCAGTTGGGCAATGTACGTGGGCGGTCAAGTCTTTAGCACCATGGATTCCAAACTGGCTTGGAAATGCTGGGGGCTGGGCAGTTAATGCACGTGCTAAAGGTTTCAGAGTTGGAACAACGCCAAGAGTAGGTTCAATCGTTGTTTGGCCACATGATGGTAATGGCTACGGACACGTTGCTTATGTAACAGATGTGTCAAGCACCACGCGTATCCAAGTTAAAGAATCAAACTATGCTGGTAAACAATACATTGCTAATTTTCGTGGTTGGTTTAACCCGCTCGATTCATTCTGGGGTGGTGATGTTTCTTACATTTATCCGGATTAATTTTTTAGGCAGTGATTTTGGAATCGCTGCCTTCTTTTGTTTAGTGAAAGCATATGTGCTTGCTTGAGGGGCTTACAAAATCATGATAAAATGGATACGAGTAAAGAATAGAAAGAGGAGGATTGATTTGAAAAAGAATATCCTTCGAAGCTGCCTAGTATCTCCGATTATTATAGGAGCTTTTTTAAGTTCGGGGCAAGTTTTCGCTGAAGAAAACACAACCACCCAATCAACGACAGTAACTGAGAATGTTCAATCATCGGTAGAGCAATCTGGTTCACTTCAATTAAATAGTGATAGTGTTATCTCTGATGATAATGAAACAAACAACTCATTACCTTCATCTGAAGTTCAAAATGAAACTCAGAATTTAAGCGATGCTGATAAGCAAGATTCAGCAATTGCTAATGGTCAAGAAGCTGAAAAAAATGCCGATGACCAAACCAGTCTAATTAATCCTTCAATTTCTGAAGATAGTAAGGAAACAGCAGGAAATTCTAAAGAGAATAATGTTGATGATTCAGCGGTACAAGAGTCACAATCATCTGATGGTACAACAGATCGTGTTTCTGATAAGACTTCATTGTCAAACCTTGCTGAGTCAAAGGTCTCAACATCAGCTGTCCAAGCTGCTAGTCAAAAGGTAATTAATCAATTAGCTGCTTCTAAAGCTGTTGTAAAAGAAGTAACCAGTGCGACCTTAACTAACAAAGGTTTTGATATTCAGTACAATCAGGCCATTCCAGCAGGTGCCAAAATCATGTTTGCCGTTTGGTCTGAGGTCAATGGTCAAGACGATCTTATTTGGTACACGGCTGATAGTAATGGACACGTCGTAGCCAAATACACTGGTTCATATGGAAAATACAATATCCATACTTACCAAAACCTCAATGGTCAAATGATTGGTTTAAACGGTCGCGCCATTGATGTACCAAAACCAAGTGCCAAGGTGACAATTACAAAGGTTAGTGGCACAACTTACAAAGTTACTGTCAGTGATATCCCAGCTTACATCACTAGTATTCAACTACCAACATGGACAGAAAAAGGTGGTCAAGATGATATTCAGTGGTATGCTACTACTCAAAATGCTGACGGCACTTTTACAAGAACCTTTAGTATCGCTGAGCACAACCTAGAAAGTGGCAAGTATAATGTTCATGTTTATGGGACAAGTACGGTTACGAATTCGCTAACCGGTCTTACTGGTACAAGTTTTCAAGGAGATTATCAATTTGGTGATGTTAAAGTTCAACCAACTTTGACAGCAAATGGTATTCAAATTAGCATGCCAAGTGATGTTAGCTCAGATATGACTGCTTACCACGCTGTTTGGTCAGCCAAAAATGACCAAGACGATTTGATTTGGTACAAAGTTCCGGCTAACGGTCAGCTGACAGCTAAGTATACTGGTGATTATGGCACTTACCTTATCCATACTTACGCTGTGATTAAAGGTCAGATGACATGTATCAGTGCGACAAGTATTGACGTTCCAAAACCAAGTGCTAAAGCTAAAATTACTAAAGAAAGTTCAACAACTTATAAAGTCACAATTACTGACGTTCCGGTTTACATTGATAGTATTCAAGTACCAACTTGGACAGAAAAGAATGGTCAAGATGATATTCAGTGGTATAAGGCTACTAAAGCTGCAGATGGATCATATTATGTGATTTTTAGTGAAGCAACACATAACTTAGAAGCTGGTACCTACAATGTTCACGTTTATGGAAATAGTCGTGTCACAAATAGTCAAACAGCTTTACTTGGAACACGTTTTGAATCTGATTACCAATTTGGTGATGTTAAGGTTCAAGCGAGCCTAGGTCAAAATGGTATTAACATTAGCATGCCGAGCGATGTCAGCCCTAATTTAAAAGTTATGCATGCGGTATGGTCAGTTAAGAATGATCAAGATGATCTTATCTGGTATCAAGTTCCAGAGAATGGTCAATTAACAGCAAAATATACTGGCGATTATGGAACATATCTTATCCATACCTACGCTGTTATCAATGGTCAAATGACATGTATCAGTGCAACAAGCATTAATGTGCCAAAACCAGAGATTAAAGCGACGATTACAAAAGAAAGTGATGTTAAAGTTAAGGTGACTGTTTCAAATGTTCCAGTATATGTAACTGGTATTAAAATTCCAGTTTGGACAAGTTTGAACGGTCAAGATGATATTAAATGGTATCAGGCTACTAAACAATTTGACGGAATTTATATCTTAACCTTCTCGCCTAAAGAGCATAACTTTGAATCTGGGCATTACAATATTCATATCTACGGTCAAAGCCAAGTTAATTACTCATTAGAAGCTTTATCATCAACAAGTGGTGTTGATTTATCAACAGATAAGTATGTTGTTGATCCAGCAGTTTCAGTTCAAAATCATGATGCAAACAATGGGACTTTGAAAGTTCGAATTGCTGAATCTGAATACACTAAGAAGATTAAATCAGTCAGTGTTTCTGTCTGGTCAGAAAGTGATCAATCTAATCTTCATTGGTATACAACTTCTGATGTGTATGATGGTGTAGTGACTGTCATGGTTAATGAGAAAAATCATGGCTATATCAAAGGTAACTATACCGTTCACGTTTATGTTGATTTCACAGACAATACAACATCAGGATTTAACTTAGGTCAATATGCTTTGAATGCTGACGAGCCTGCACAACATGCGCCGTCTTACTTCATTGATATCAGTAGCCATAATGGGGTCATTTCCGTTAGCGACTATCAACGTTTGAAGAGTCAAGGAATTACGGGTGTTGTTGTTAAATTGACCGAAGGAACTTCATATACGAACCCATATGCTCGTGCACAAATTGCTAATGCGCAAGCAGCTGGTTTGAGAGTATCAGCTTATCATTATTCTCATTATGAAACAGCAGCAGAAGCAAGAGCAGAGGCTCAATATTTTGTTCGTATAGCGCAATCGATGGGACTTTCAGGCTCAACGACAATGGTCAATGACATGGAAGAGCGTAGCATGCTTAACGGTGACCTTAATGCTAATACCCAAGTGTGGAAAGATGAAATGAATCATCTTGGTTACAGAAACAATGTTTACTACACGATGGCAAGTTGGTTGGACACTAAAGGTGGAAAATTAAATACAGCTAAATTTGGTTTATCAAATCTATGGGTAGCACATTACTTGTATGCATATACTTACTTAGATCAAGAATCAGCTAAATCCTTGTCATATTATTCAAATACAGCTGCTTGGCAGTATACAAGTGTTTCACCAAAACTCTTACATGCACTTGATGAAAGTATTGATTACACAGGACGATTTACTTGGTAAAAGGAGGAACAGCGATGAAAAAGAGTTTAAAACTTGTTCTGGCTTTAGTCTTGTCACTTTGCATAGTGACAGCTTGTACAAGTCATACCAATAATCATAGCAAACAATCTTCAACAGCAACGAAAACAAGTACTAAAGTAACATCTTCAAGTTCAAGTAAAAGTAGTGCTTCGTCATCGTCAGTTTCTTTAGAAAGTCAGCCTTCATCGACTGAAGCTTCATCAACACAAGTTGAACAAGAGATTGCTCCCATTTATACAGGTGCTATTTTAAAAGCAGATTATGCTACGATGGCAGGAAATTGGCAAAATGCATCTGGAAATGTTTTAACCTTTAATAACACTGGATTAGCTACCGAAGGAATGACCCCTAATATTTTAGATATCAATCAAAATGGTATTCTACTACTAGATGTTCAGACTGGTACAAGATCAAATGTTACGTTGTATATTGTCCCAGCTAATACGGCTTTTTCATCAGATTATTTGAATGGTCAATCTGATCCAACAGATGTTTCAAAGGATCGTGTGATTTCGTCAGCTGATATCAATTCAGGCGATTTAGCTAACAAGGCATACTACCACGTTTCGCAATAAATCTGTTAATTTTTGAGTGAAGCTAACCTAAAAAACAACCCTTGGAGTTGTTTTTTTTAACCGATTATGTGATATAATAGTTAACGAGAAAAATAGAGGTGAAAGATGTCTTACGAAAACTTATTAAATCGTTTTTTGACCTACGTTAAGATTAATACACGTAGTAATCCAGATAGTACAACAACGCCATCGACTCAAACTCAAGTCGATTTTGCTTTGAATGTTTTGAAACCTGAGATGGAGTCTGTTGGTTTGCAAGACGTGCATTATCTAACAAATGGTTACCTTGTTGGTACATTACCAGCTAACGATTCAACTAAAACACGTAAAATCGGTTTTATTGCTCACATGGATACAGCCGATTTTAATGCTGAAGGAATCAGCCCACAAATTATCGAAAATTATGCTGGTGGATCTATTGAACTTGGTCAATCTGGCTATGCGCTTTCACCAGAAGAGTTTCCAAATTTGAACAATTACCTTGGACAAACTTTGGTAACAACTGATGGAACAACTCTTCTTGGTTCAGATGATAAATCTGGAATTGCTGAAATCATGACAGCGATTGAATACTTGGTTGCTCATCCTGAAATTAAACACGGTGAAATCCGTGTCGGTTTTGGACCAGACGAAGAAATTGGTGTTGGAGCTAATAAATTTGATGTTGATGATTTCAATGTTGATTTTGCTTACACTGTTGATGGTGGTCCCCTTGGTGAACTTCAATACGAAACATTTAGTGCGGCAAGTTTAGAGATTGATTTCATGGGGCGTAATGTTCACCCTGGTACTGCTAAAAACCAAATGATTAATGCTTTGCAATTAGCTATTGATTTCCACAATCAATTACCAGAAGCAGATCGTCCAGAAAAAACAGAAGGATATGAAGGGTTCTTCCACTTGCATGGTATGGAAGGTGCTGTTGAAAACGCACATAGTTCATATATTATCCGTGATTTTGAAGACGAATCGTTTGAAAATCGTAAAAAATTAGTTCAAGAAATCGCTGATAAGATGAACACTGAACTTGGTAAAGACTGTGTTCTTATCACAGTGAACGACCAATATTACAACATGAAGAAAGTCATTGAAAAAGATATGACTCCAGTTGAATTGGCCAAAGAAGTCATGGAAGATTTAGACATTAAACCAGTTATTGAACCAATTCGCGGTGGAACAGATGGTTCTAAAATTTCATTTATGGGTATTCCAACCCCAAACTTGTTCGCTGGTGGGGAAAACATGCACGGTCGCTTTGAATTTGTCAGTCTTCAAACAATGGAAAAAGCAGTGGATGTCATTATTGGAATCGTTCAAAAATAATTAAGCTTTATCTAAGCCTCATTCGTTAGAATTAGCTAAATGGAGGACCGCAATGATTAAAATCTTTGGAAAGATTCGATACCATTGGCAACCAGAATTATCTTGGTCAATTATTTATTGGTCAATTGCAATGGTTCCAATGTTTATCGGTTTGTCATTATTATTCGAGCGGACAAAAATACCGAGTCAATTCTTTGTTTTATTTGCTGCCTTTATTATTTTAGTTGGGTTAGGGTTCCATCGTTATTTCGTTATTGAAGAAGATGGTAAACTGCGTATTGTATCACTTAACCCATTTAAAAAATCAAGGGTTGCGATTGCACAGATTGAAAAAATTGAAGTCAATAGATCTGGTTTAGTGTTAAAAATTAAAAATCAAGCAGATAGGATTTTTTACATGCGTAAATGGCCTAAGAAGTATTTCTTAGATGCTCTAGCTGTTCATCCTGATTTTCGAGGTACAGTTGAATTGACGGATAATTTTATCAAACTTGATTATTTTGAAGCTTATAAGTCTAACAAAAAAGCTCCTACTAAATTGTAAGAGCTTTGGTTGGACAAGATTTGACAGCAAGAAGGGTGTCTTTGTCTGAATCAGGAACTGTTTGTTCTAATAAATCAGAATCAGCAAATTTTACAATGCCATCATCATGGTAATCGAATCGATTAGAGTATGTTTGGCAGAGGCCACAGGCAATACATTTTTCAGGAATTATTGATACTTTCATATTATCATTGTAATATGAATTGATATATTTAACAAGGGGACATTATGGCAAAACAACCATGGGAAGAAAAAGTAGTCGATGACAACGAAATCAGAATTAGCCGTAAAACAAAAGGTTCGGTTATCAGTACACCTTTGTTGACAGCTTTATTGAGTGTTTTCTTTGTTATTGTTGTTGCGATTTTGTTTATTGTTTTTTACACTTCAAATCGTGGTGGTGATAAAGCGTCAGAAACATCAAATTTTTATGGCGCTTCATCTAGTGTTGTTTCTTCATCTAGTGTTGTTTCTTCATCTGAAGCAACAAGTTCAGAAAGCTCACAAGAATCAACGGAAGCTTCGTCTACAGATGCTAGTTCAAGTGACACAACTGAATCATCAAGTGAAGGTAATGGAGATACCATTACAGTTATGTCTGGTGAGGGTGCGGCATCAATTGCTGCGCGTGCAGGTATTTCAGTTGACAGACTCTATGAACTTAATCCTGATCACATGACTTCAGGATACTGGTATGCAAATCCTGGAGATGAAGTCCACATTAATTAGGAAGAAAAAAGGAATCATGAAATCAATTAGAATTGCGATTGATGGTCCGGCTTCAAGTGGTAAGAGTACAGTAGCCAAGATTATTGCTAAAAATCTTGGCTATACTTATCTTGATACTGGAGCAATGTACCGTTCAGCAACTTATTTAGCGTTACAAAATAATTTAACAGAAGATAATGTAGAAGAAATTTTAAAAGCATTGGCCAATAACCCAGTATCATTTGGTCGAGCAGAAGATGGCAGTCAGACTGTTTTTGTTGGGGATAAAGATGTTACCCTTGCTATTCGTCAAAACGATGTGACAAATAACGTGTCATGGGTAGCAGCTATTCCAGAAGTTCGCGAAGAACTTGTTGAACAACAACGTCGTATTGCTAAAAATGGTGCCATCATTATGGATGGTCGTGATATTGGTACAGTTGTTTTACCCGATGCTGAACTTAAAATCTTTTTGATTGCTTCTGTTGAAGAACGTGCAGAACGTCGATTCAAAGAAAACAAAGAAAAAGGAATCAAAACTGATTTTAAAACACTTAAACGTGAAATCGCAGAACGTGATTATAAAGATAGTCACCGTAAGGTTTCACCATTAAAAGCAGCAAAAGATGCCATCACATTTGATACAACTGGTGTTGATATTGACGGCGCTGTGAAATTTATTCAAGAAAAAGCGAAAAAAATCATTGACATGGACTAGTCTCTATGATAGAATATAATCAATGAGAAAAGCAGAAGTGAGAACTTCTCGCCTTGCGACTACGGTTGTCTGGCCCAACATGTCAAAGATTCCGAATGGAATATTATGTGTGTGCGGGCTTGATTTATCAAGTCCGTTTCGTTTTTCTCTAAAAAAATAAAGAGGTGAAGATCATAGCTAAGAAAGATCTATTCATTAACGATGAAATCCGCGTTCGCGAAGTTCGTCTCGTTGGTCTTGATGGTGAACAACTAGGAATTAAACCATTGTCAGAAGCACAAGCTATTGCTGATGATGCAAATGTTGACCTGGTTCTAATTCAACCACAAGCTACGCCACCTGTTGCTAAAATTATGGACTACGGAAAGTTCAAATTTGAGTATCAAAAGAAACGTAAGGAACAACGTAAAAAACAAAGCGTTGTGACTGTTAAAGAAGTTCGTCTTAGCCCAGTTATCGATAAAGGTGACTTTGAGACTAAACTTCGTAACGGCCGTAAATTCCTTGAAAAAGGAAACAAAGTGAAAGTCTCAATTCGCTTTAGAGGTCGTATGATTACTCACAAAGAAATTGGAGCAAAGGTACTGGCGGAATTTGCAGAAAGAACGCAAGATATTGCTATTATTGAGCAAAGAGCTAAAATGGATGGACGTCAAATGTTCATGCAACTTGCTCCAATTCCAGACAAGAAATAATTGTCAATTTTAAACTATTTTAAGAGGAGAATTTTAAAATGCCAAAACAAAAAACTCACCGCGCATCAGCTAAACGTTTCAAACGTACAGGTTCTGGTGGATTGAAACGCTTCCGCGCATTTACTTCACACCGTTTCCACGGTAAAACTAAAAAACAACGTCGTCATCTTCGTAAAGCAGCTATGGTGCACTCAGGAGATTTCAAACGTATTAAAGCAATGCTTTCAGGTCTTAAATAAGACTAAAGTAATTACTCGATATTATTAAGAATTATTTGGAGGAGAATATAAATGGCTCGTGTTAAAGGTGGCGTTGTATCACGCAAACGTCGTAAACGTGTATTGAAACTTGCTAAAGGTTACTATGGTGCAAAACATATCTTGTTCCGTACTGCAAAAGAACAAGTAATGAACTCTTACTACTATGCATACCGTGACCGTCGTCAGAAAAAACGTGATTTCCGTAAACTTTGGATCACTCGTATCAATGCGGCAGCTCGTATGAACGGTTTGTCATACTCACAATTGATGCACGGTTTGAAATTGGCTGAAATCGAAGTTAACCGTAAAATGCTTGCTGATTTAGCAGTTAACGATGCAGCAGCTTTCACAGCTCTTGCAGATGCAGCTAAAGCTAAACTTGGTAAATAAGAATTAATAAAGGCTAACCTTTGGTTAGTCTTTTTTTGTCTTTATGGTTCTATATCAATAATTTATAGATTTAGTATAAAATTTGATTAGTCTGATAGGAGAAGCAAAATGGCTGCCCTAAGAGTTAGTTGTACAATGAAAGTATTGTTCTTTATTCACCGTGCTTTCGATGAATTTTTATCAAACTTAGAAATGAAGGTATCAAAAAAGTCTTGCTAAACCTAGCAAGACTTTTTAATTATGAGTACTTATTCAGAGCTTGAGCTATTTGAACTTTCGTGAAGTTGCATGTAGCTTGGTGCTTTGAAGAGATCGACTGTTGATTCGTCACCATTTTCGCTATATAGACTAGTTGACTCGTCACCACGTTTTTTCTCGATTGATTTAAGTGTTTTAAGAGAATGTGTATAAGAAATTGAAGAACTATCAACTTCTTTTAGACCATTCTTATCAAATCGAAGTAGGTCACCAGTTTGAACTTCGTCGCTGACAGAAAGTTGTTTAGCAACAGCATCGCGAATAGCTTTAGTTGCTGCTTGAGTGTTTTCGTCAGGGTTTGTAATTTCTTGACCAGAGTCAGTGTAGTAGAGATGGCCGCTATAACTTGTATAAGTTGGTGTCACATAATCGCCTGATGTTCTAAAGGCTACGATTTGTTTATTATCGCTAGAAAGCAAGTCTTGTCCGAGTTGAACGTAGTTGCTTGTATCGATACCTAGCAAGTGTAGAAGCGTTGGTAAGTTGTCAACTTCACCACCAAAAGTGTTGCTGATGTGTCCTTCAGTAAATCCTGGAATATGAATCATGTAAGGAACACGTTGTAACATGGCGTTATCATAACCAGTCCATGTTTCAGAATCTTTTCCAAGAAGTGGCGCCAAATCAGTGTTTCTTGAGTTTGAGATACCGTAGTGGTCACCGTAGAGGACGATAATCGAATTATCATATAAACCAGATTCTTTCAAATAATCAAAGAAAGCTTTGACGGCAGAATCTAAGTAGTTAGCAGTTGCGAAGTAACCGTTGATTGTTTCATCATCGGTTTTAGCTAATGGGAAACCTTCTTCATCAGAATTACCAGCTAAACTTGTGTATGGGTAGTGGTTACTTACAGTAATAAACTTAGTATAGAAAGGTTGTTGCATGTGCTCAAGGTATTTAATTGAATCAGCAAACATGTATTTATCATTCAATCCATATTGGAATGAGTTTTCACTGTTTTGTTTTGTGAAATATGATGAATCAAAGAAGTAGTTGTAACCCCATTGTTTATAGGCATTATTACGGTTCCAGAAGGTACCAACGTTACCGTGGAAAACAGCGCTTGTGTAATCATCAGTTTGTCCAAGGATTGCTGGGGCAGCGTAAGCAGTATTTGTTCCACCATAGTTAACAAGGTATGAACCACTGCTGAGACCGAATAATGACGTTTCCATCAAGGTTTCAGCATCAGATGTTTTACCGGCTTTAACTTGGTGGAAGAAGTTTGAGAAAGCAAGGGTTGAATTTGAGTGATATAGCGAGTTCAAGAACGGAGTGACTTCATATGATTTTCCGTCAACTTGCAAATGGTAATCAATCAAAAATTGTTGGAAACTTTCTAAGTGGATAACAATGACGTTTCGTCCTTTAGCAATACCAAAATATTTTGAATTTGGTGCTGCATAATGCTCTGACACATATTCTTTAGCTTCTTTTAAATCAGAAGCAGTAGCTTCGCTACGAACTTTTTCTGTTTGATAAGTTTGGTTAGCACTATAGGCTGTAAATGATGGCAAGCCAAGCGCTCTAACCACATAAACATTTGAAAAACCACGAGTTAACAATTCAGGTCGATCAATTTCAGCCATGAAAAGGTTAATTGAAAAGAATAGAGTTGATAAGGCCGTAATAGCAAAGCTTGCACGCTTGTTAAATGGACGATTATCAACTTTGATTTTCTTAGTAGCAAATAGAGCAAGAAGAACGACGTAATCAATAATGTAAATAATATCCCAAACACGTATCAGGTTAACAGCTGAATCACCAAGACCAGCAGAAACTTTACTACTTGCTAGCATAGCACTTACAGTAATGAAATCCGAAAATTCACGGAAATAAATCGCGTTAGAAATAAGTAGAAGATTTAATATTGTGTAGATAATCCAACTAACGATATAAAAAACACGCGTTCTCTTAATATAAAGACTTAACCCGAGTAGAAGTAATCCTAGCGGAATAGGATTGATAAGTGAGAGTAAAAGTTGATACGGATTCTCTAGTCCGAGACTAAAGTCAACGTGATAAGCCCACATAGTTTTTAGCCAATACAAGACTAAAAGTGTCAAAATAAATCCCAAACGTGTGTTCACCACGTGAGAGATAATTTGTTTCATTTTTTTCACTGTAGGAACTTCCTTTATTCTTTTTTTCCTAAAGATAAAATCTCAGTTTCAATTATATCACAAAGATAAATTTTTTAGTATAAGGAACTGTAGCGGATTTTAAGGCAAAATTTCGGTTAAGCGACCACTATTTTTAGTGTATTAGACGTAAAAATGACTCTGTTATCTAGTTTACTCCTCTAATCCTTCATAAAGTCCCCCTCAAAAGTTGATTCTTATGCCTGTGAAATATAAAATTTAGTGGGAAAAATTCTGAATTTTTGATATAATAAGCTTCATGAACAAACTATACGTGGATTCTTTCGTTGAAAAGAATATTAAACGTGGTATTCAACTTTTGGATGGAAAAGATTTTCATCAACTTGATTTAGATAATCAGCTGGTTGCTCTTTACAATCACTCACGTCAGTTTTTAGGAACGGCTTACCTGTCTCGTCAAAATAAAGGAATCGGTTGGTTCTTAGGAAATGGTAAGATTGATTTGACAGAGTCTTATTTTGAAAGCTTGTTTAGCAAGGCTAAGCAGAAGCGTCAACACTTTGAAAACTCTGATTTGACAACAGCCTATCGATTGTTTAATCAAGATGGCGATAATTTCGGTGGTGTGACGATAGATCGTTATGCTGATTTTGTTGTATTTTCTTGGTACAACACTTTTGTTTATCAGTATCGTGATATCATCGTTAAAGCCTTTCAAAAAGTTTATCCTGCGGTTAAAGGCGGATATGAAAAAATTCGCTTTAAAGGACTTGATTATGAGTCAGCTCACATTTATGGTCAAGAAGCACCTGAAACCTTTACCATTTTGGAAAATGGTGTCAAATACAGTGTTTTCATGAATGATGGTCTGATGACAGGCATCTTTTTAGATCAACATGAAGTCCGTGATGCTTTAATTAATGAACTAGGTCTTGGAAAACGTGTGCTAAACATGTTTTCTTACACAGCAGCTTTTTCAGTTGCAGCAGCCATGGGTGGTGCGATTGAAACAACTTCTGTAGACTTAGCTAAACGTTCTCGTGAACTGTCTCAAGCGCATTTTGATGCCAATGGCCTTGATATGACAAATCATCATTTTGTGGTCATGGATGTTTTTGAATATTTCAAATACGCTAAACGTAAAAACTTGACTTTTGATTTGATTGTTATCGATCCACCAAGTTTTGCTCGTAATAAAAAACAAATATTTTCAGTTGCTAAAGACTATCACCGTCTCATTAGCCAAGCACTAGAAGTCTTGTCAGATGACGGAACAATCATTGCTTCTACCAATGCAGCTAATTTGACTGTGGCACAATTTAAGAAACAATTGGAAAAAGGGTTTGCTTCTGTTAAGCATGAATATATTCGCTTGCAACAATTGCCAAGTGATTTCACTGTTAATAAAGCAGACATGAGCAGTAATTATTTGAAAGTATTTACAATAAAGGTTGAGAAATGAAAATAGTAGTACCTATTATGCCGAAAGATTTAGAAGAGGCGCAGTCGATTGATATTTCGAGATTTGAAGATGTGGATATCATTGAATGGCGAGCTGATTACCTAGCCAAAGAAGATATCATGACAGTTGCGCCAGCTATCTTTGAAAAATTTTCCGGCAGAGAAATTATTTTTACCATTCGCACAGATAAAGAAGGTGGTAATCTTAACTTATCTGATGACGAATACGTTGAACTTTTGAAAAATATTAATGCTATTTACCACCCAGATTATATCGATTTTGAATATTTTTCACATAAAGAAGCCTTTCAACAAATGTTAGAGTTTCCAAATCTAGTTTTGTCTTATCATAATTTTGAAGAGACTCCTGAAAACTTGATGGAATCATTTTCTGAATTAACAGCCCTAGCCCCTCGTGTAGTTAAGGTTGCTGTTATGCCCCAAAGTGAACAAGATGTTATTGACTTGATGAACTACACTCGTGGATTTAAAACACTAAATCCTGAACAAAAGTATGCGACTATGTCAATGGGCAAACTAGGACGTGTTTCACGTTTTGCTGTTGATGTATTTGGCTCATCATGGTCATTTGCAAGCCTAGACCAAGCAAGTGCACCTGGACAGGTTGCTCTTGCTGATATGAAACGTATTAGGGAGGTACTTGATGCAGATTGATGGATACACTCGCTTAGCCGCTGTCGTGGCAACACCGATTAAACACTCTATTTCACCATTTATTCACAATTACGCTTTTGATAAAACAGGTGTAAATGGTGTTTATGTTGCCTGGGATATTCCTGAGGAAGACCTAGCGGTTACTTTGGAAAATGTTAAACGTTATGATATGTTTGGTGTGAATATTTCAATGCCATACAAACAAAAAGTCATGCCTTATATGGATGAGTTGACAGACTCTGCTGCCTTGATTGGTGCGGTTAATACAGTTATTAATCGTGACGGCAAATTAGTTGGTCACAATACTGATGGTATTGGTTTCTTTAGAAGCCTTTCAACTTTTGCTGATTTTGATGTTAAAGGCAAGACAATGACTATTCTTGGTGGTGGTGGAGCTGCGACAGCTCTTATTGCCCAAGCAGCTCTTAATGGAGCAGGTCATATTAACATTTTTAATCAGACACAGTTCTTGGATGCGACAGGCCAAAAAGCACAAGAACTTTCTGATAAAACTGGTGTATCTATTACTGTTTATCCAGTCGAAGATTTGAAGACAATTCAAGAAAAAGTGTTAGAATCACAACTTTTTGTCAATGCAACAAGTGTTGGAATGAATGGTAAATCAATGATTATCACGGAAGACTTCGAATTTCCTGAAGGTCTTTTGGTGGCTGACACGATTTATCAACCATTTGAAACACCATTCTTGAAATTAGCTCGAAGCAAAGGTCTCAAAGCGCTTAATGGCTTGGGTATGTTGTTATACCAAGCAGCAGAAGCTTTTGAAATCTGGACTGGTGAGACTATGCCAACGGCTGAGATTTGGTCAGCTTTGGAAGAAAAGTACAATACAAAATAGTATAAAAAATAGGTGACGCTAATGAAATTGAATGTTAATCTCCCACAAACACCTTATGATATTGTGATTGAAAAAGGTGTCTTAGTTAAAGCCGGTGATTGGGTGAAATCACTTTGGCAACCTCAAAAAATCGCCCTTATTACAGATAACCAAGTTGGAAGTTTGTATGCCGAAAAAGTAAAGCTCAGTATCGAAAATGCTGGCTTTGAAGTGATTGTTTTTGATTTTCTAGAAGGTGAAGCTTCAAAAAATCTTCAAACAGTCAATAAAGTATATGAATTTTTGGTTAGAAATGGTATGACACGTAGCGATGGAATCGTTGCGCTTGGCGGAGGTGTTGTTGGAGATTTAGCTGGTTTCGTAGCGTCTACTTATATGCGCGGAATTCATTTCTTGCAAATTCCGACGAGTCTAACGGCTCAAGTGGATTCATCAATTGGTGGTAAAACAGGTGTTAATACACCATTTGCTAAAAATATGGTTGGAACATTTACGCAACCAGATGGTGTTTTAATCGATCCTGAAACCCTTCAAACGCTTGGAAAACGAGAACTCATTGAAGGTATGGGGGAAGTTATCAAGTATGGTTTGATTGAAGACGTTGAACTTTGGAACGAACTTTCTGCTATGGATGGTTCGCCTGAAAGTATTTTAAAACATGCAGAAAGCATTATTTATCGCTCATGTAATGTAAAACGTAAAGTTGTTGTAGAAGATGAACTTGATAATGGTGTTCGTCTTTACCTTAATTTTGGTCACACCATTGGCCATGCTGTTGAAGCAACTGCAGGCTATGGTAAAGTGATGCATGGTGAAGCTGTTGCCATTGGTATGGTACAAATTTCTCGTGTTGCCGAAGCAAAAGGCTTAATGCCTAAAGGTATCACTAAAGAGATTTTTGAAATGTGCCAAAAATTTGGTTTGCCAACAGACTACCAACCATGGGATGTTGAGGTACTTTATGGAGCTTTAGTACATGACAAAAAAGCCCGTGGCAAAATGATTAAGACCGTCATTGTGCCAGAGCTTGGTAGTGCAGCGATCAATCAGATCCCCCTTGAAGAGATGAAAGAGTATTTGGAGAAATAATATGAGATATTTGACAGCTGGTGAATCTCACGGACCGCGTTTAACGGCTATTATTGAAGGAGTTCCTGCTGGGCTTCCTTTAACTGCCGAAGATATTAATGTTGATTTGAAGCGTCGTCAAGGTGGTTACGGCCGTGGCGGACGAATGAAAATTGAGTCAGATAAGGTTGAAATTACATCTGGCGTGCGTCATGGAAAAACAATAGGAGCACCGATTACACTTCATGTCATCAATAAAGACCATGAAAAATGGTTAGATATTATGGCTGTTGAAGATATTGATGACATTCTTAAAACAAAACGCAAAATCACTCATCCTCGTCCTGGGCATGCTGACCTTGTAGGTGGAATGAAGTATCGCTTTGAAGATTTGCGTAATTCTCTCGAACGTTCTTCTGCGCGTGAAACAACAATGCGTGTGGTAGTTGGTGCTGTGGCAAAACGTATTTTGGCTGAGTTGGACATTGAAATTGCTAACCACGTTGTGGTTTTTGGCGGTAAAGAAGTTGATGTTCCAGAAGGACTTACTGTTTCACAAATTAAAGAATTAGCTATACAATCTGAAGTGTCAATTGTTAACCAAGAACGTGAGCAAGAAATCAAGGATTATATTGACCAAATCAAAAAAGACGGAGATACCATCGGTGGTGTTGTCGAAACAGTTGTTGGTGGTGTTCCTGTCGGACTTGGTTCATATGTACAATGGGATAAGAAACTTGATGCTAAGATTGCTGGTGCCGTTGTTTCAATTAATGCCTTTAAAGGTGTGGAATTTGGACTTGGTTTCAAAGATGGTTATCTTAAAGGTAGTCAAGTAATGGATGAAATCCTCTGGAACGAAGAAGAAGGTTATACACGTCGTACTAATAATCTTGGTGGTTTTGAAGGTGGTATGACAAACGGACAACCTATTGTTGTGCGTGGTGTCATGAAACCTATCCCAACGCTTTATAAACCTTTGATGTCAGTTGATATTGAAACTCACGAGCCTTATAAAGCAACTGTCGAACGTTCAGATCCAACGGCTCTTCCAGCAGCAGGTGTTGTTATGGAAGCAGTTGTGGCAACGGTTGTGGCTGATGAGATTCTTGAAAAATTCTCTTCTGACAATCTCGAAGAATTAAAAGAAGCTGTCGCTCGTCATCGTGATTATGTCAAACATTTTTAATGCATAAACAGTTGACAGAAGCTGAGACAAAAGTGCTCAGCTTCTTTCTATAAGGTATTGTTATCCGGAAATGGAGAAACTATGGAAAATAAAGTGATTTATGTTGCAGGTTTAGGTTTGATTGGGGGATCTCTTGCCTTAGGAATTAAGCGTGACCACCCAGATTACAAAATTTTAGGCTACAATCGTTCTGATAAATCACGAAACGTTGCTCTTGAGCGTGGGATTGTTGATGAAGCGACAGCAGATTTTAAAGAATTTGCGCCTCTGTCAGATGTGATTATTTTGGCGGTTCCGATTAAACAGACTATTGAGTTCATTAAGACTCTTTCTGAAATGGATCTGAAAGAAAATATAATCATTACAGATGCTGGATCAACAAAACGTGAAATTATTGAAGCAGGAGAAAAATATTTAGCTGGTAAGTCTGTTCGCTTTGTCGGCTCACATCCGATGGCAGGTTCTCACAAGTCGGGAGCAATTGCTGCAGATGTGAATTTATTTGAAAATGCTTATTATATTTTCACACCGTCTTCTTTGACAACGGCAGGAACGATTGATGAACTCAAGAAAATTTTATCAGGACTTCATGCACGTTATATTGAAATCGATGCTGCAGAGCATGACCGTGTAACGAGTCAAATTTCACATTTTCCACATGTCCTTGCAGCAAGTTTGATGGAACAAGCAGGTGATTACGCAACAGAGCATGAAATGGCTAATCATTTTGCGGCAGGTGCTTTTCGCGATATGACACGTATTGCTGAGAGTGAACCAGGCATGTGGACCAGTATTCTCTTGACCAATAAAGAAGCTGTTGCTGATCGCATCGATGATTTCAAGGATAGACTTGATGAGGTTAAGAAGCTTATTTTGCAAGGTGATGGGGATGCAATTTGGAATTACTTCAATCATGCTAAAGAAACGCGTAAAGAAATGCAAATTTACAAACGCGGTGGCGTTGAAAGTGCCTTCGATCTTTTCATTGATGTTCCCGATGAAGAAGATGTCATCTTAAAGATCTTGGAATTGCTTCGCGGAACATCTTTGGTTAATATTCATGTTAATGAGGAAAACCGCGAAGATATTAATGGTATTTTACAAATTTCATTTAAAAATGTTAAAGATTTGGAACATGCTAGAACAGTTATTAGCGAAAAAACTGATTATAAAGTTCATATTTAAAGGAGAAATATTATGGCAAATATTTATGATTTAGCAAACGAACTAGAACGCGAAATCCGTGTTCTTTCTGAATACAAAAAAGCACAAGAATGTCGTGCTGCGATTGATGCTGACGAAGAAGCAAAAGCTTTGTTTAAAGAATTCACTGAATTCCAACAAGGCCTTTATGCCAAATTGCAATCAGGTCAAATGCCTACAGGTGATGAACAAACTAAAATGCAAGAATTGGGTGCTAAAATCGAAGCAAATCCTGTTCTTAAAGCTTATCTTGGTGCTCAACAATCATTGTCAGTTTATGTAGCAGATCTTGAAAAAATTATTTTTGGTCCTTTGCAAGATCTTTTGAAATAGTAACTGTAACCTAACATTTCTTGTTAGGTTTTTTTCGTATTTTTCTAGGTAAAGGTCTATAATGATTGATAACTTTATAAGGAGGTTGTTTTATGTCACGTAAGGTTGGAATTATTGGAATGGGTCATGTTGGCTCAACTGTTGCTCATGGACTGATTGCTCAAGGGGCTTTTGATGATTATGTCTTAATTGATACCAATGAGAAAAAAGTCACCGCAGATGCGGTTGATTTCCGTGATGCTGCAGCGAATCTAAATCAACATGCCAATATTGTGATTAATGATTATGAAGCTTTAGCTGATGCAGATGTTGTTATTTCTGCATTGGGAAATATCAAACTTCAAGATAATCCAAATGCAGACCGTTTTGCGGAGTTACCTTTTACAGCACAAGAAGTGCCTTTGGTTGCTAAAAAGCTAAAAGAGGTTGGGTTTAAAGGGATTATTGTAGCTATTTCAAATCCAGTTGATGTCATTACTAGTCTCTATCAACATTACTCAGGTCTTCCAAAGGAACGCGTTATTGGTACAGGTACTTTGCTAGATACTGCTCGTATGAAACGTGCTGTTGCTGAACGCCTTGGTGTCGATGCGCGTAGTGTCTATGGTTATAATCTTGGTGAACATGGAAATTCACAATTTACGGCTTGGAGTCAAGTTCGTGTCAAAGGACAACCAATTTCTAACTTTACAGACCAAGCGACGCTTGAGGAAATTGCACATGAAGCCATGATTGGTGGACATGCGGTCTTTTATGGTAAAAAATACACAAGCTATGGGATTGCTAGTGCAGCTATTCGTTTGGCAATCGCAGTTGTTTCAGATAGCCATGAAGAATTACCAGTTTCTAATTACTACGAACCACTAGATACTTACCTCAGCTACCCAGCTATCGTTGGACGAGAAGGTATTATCGAGCAAGTTAAATTAACTTTGCCAGCTGATGAAGAAGCTAAACTTGAAAAGTCAGCTAACTTCATTAAACGTAAATTTGCTGAAAGTTTGAACTAAACAAAAAGAAATCCCATCTGAAAATCAGGTGGGATTATTGATTGAGTAAAAAGTTACGAACTTCTGAGATGAAATAAAGTGAACCGGTGACAACAAAGAAATCTTCAGGATTATTTTCGGCGTCAGCAAGCCAGTCTTTGTAATCAGCAACTTTTTTGTATTTTTCAGGATAATCTGACAAAGCTTGTGCTTGATAGAAATTAAAACTTGTCACTGCTAAGTCAAATGCGGATAGTTCTTCGAGCATTTTTGTCAAAGGCTTACGCCTTAAGCCTGCAAAGAGGATGTGAATGTTGCGATTTGAAAAGTCTTTTTTTAGCACATCGACTAATTTTGCAACCGAATCTTCGTTATGTGCACCATCTAACATAAGGTTTGGTCGTATTAGCTCACACCGTCCAGCCCAAACAGTGTTTTCTAAGCTATTTTTGATAGTTGTTTTAGTAATATTTTTGAAATGCGATTTAAGAATGATAGCAGTCATAGCAGCTAATGAGGCATTAGTTCGTTGATGATGACCTAACATTGATAAAGTGATGTTTGAAATGGTCATATATTGATAATGAAAATCAAAATTTTTATCATTTTCTCTGATTGAGAATTCTTTATCTAGTTCATATGTTGGACAATCAAGCTCTTTAGCTTTTTGATGAAATACTTTTTGGACCTCTGGTGTCATTTCTCCAAAAATAAAAGGAATGTGAGGATTTAAAACACCAGCTTTATGACCAGCAATTTCAGTGAGAGTTTTGCCAAGTGTTTCTTGATGGTCGATACTGATTGATGGGCAAATAACTGCTTTTGCTGTAAAGACATTGGTTGAGTCAAAAGTACCTCCAATACCAGCTTCAATAACGGCAACGTCGACAGGATTGATAGTTGCAAAGTAACAGAACATAAGGGCTGTAACGAGTTCGAACTCAGTTACCTTACCAACTTTTTCTTGAAAAACATTACTATCTACGATAGGTTTAATTGCCTGTGCTGTTTTAACCAGATTGCTATCAGAAATTTCTTTGCCATCGATAGCGATACGCTCATTAAAGCGCGTAATAAAAGGAGATGTGAAGGTACCTGTTTTATAACTTGATGCCGTTAAGATATGTTGGAGAAAACTAGTTGTCGAACCTTTGCCATTCGTTCCCACAACATGAACAGCTGGAAATTTATCTTGTGGGTTATCAAGTAAGTTAAGGAGATAGCGCATGCGCTCTAAACTTGGTCGGCGACCATTAGCTTTGTGAGAGTGAATCCAATTTAGCGTTTCAATATAAGTCATGAGTTTATTTTACCTAGTAAAAAAGAGGTGGGATGATAAGGAATTTTATCGTCCCATTCCTCTTTGATTTTATTGATTTGTTTCAGTAGCACTTCCTGCAGTAGTATCAGATGTTTCAGTAGTACTTCCTGCAGTAGTATCAGATGTTGCTTGTGAACTTGTTTGAGTGTTGTCTTGTGTTGTATCAGCACTTGAACTATAAGTTGTAGAATCTGAGCTAGAGTCATAAGATGCATTGTTGCTATTAGCGTCATCATTGTAAACACTATTGTTAGCAGCTGAACTTGAATATGTAGTTGATGCAGAAGTATCAGTTTTACTGTTGTTGCCTTTGTTACCTTCTTTAATCACAACAGTTGTTGTCGATTTATCAGTTGGCTTTTGACTTGATGAGCCTTTTAAGGCGTTATTGATAGTGATACTTGCTACGATAATACTGAGGATAGAACCGATAAGAGCAATTGTTTTTTGAAGGGCTGAAAAACCTTTTTTAATGTGCTTTGATGGGGCTTGTTCTTTATCTTTTTTTGATGATTTTTGACGTCTAGAATAATGTTGAGACATTTTTAACTCCTTTTTCGCGTATGATTCTATTATAGTTTTTTCATTTTAAATGTCCAGTAAGAGATGGGACTCTTTTAAGAAATATTTTAGGGCTTTTTCTTAAAAATAGGCTTAAAAAACTTGAGATTAAAGCTTTCACACTTATGAGAGACTGTGTTATAATGGTAGTATTGATTTTTTTGTGAAGGAAGAAAAAATGATTTACTTTGATAACTCTGCCACAACTATTCCCTATCCTGAAGTTTTACGTACTTATCAGGAAGTGGCAAGTAAAATTTATGGAAATCCATCAAGTTTGCATAATCTAGGAACAAAAGCTAGTCGTATCCTAGAGGCGAGTCGCAAGCAAATCGCTGGCTTGCTTGGCGTTAAGAGTGATGAAATTATTTTCACTTCTGGTGGTACTGAAGGAGATAACTGGGTTCTTAAAGGTGTCGCATTTGAAAAAGAACGCTACGGAAAACACATCATCGTATCAGATATCGAACACCCAGCCGTAAAAGAATCTGCAAAATGGCTTGGTGAACACGGTTTTGAAGTATCTTATGCGCCAGTTGATGAAAAAGGTTTTGTTTATGTTGATAAATTAGCAGAGCTTTTGCGCCCAGACACAACACTTGTGTCAATCATGGCTGTTAACAATGAAATCGGCTCTATTCAGCCAATTAAAGCTATCTCAAAATTACTAGCTGATAAACCAGGAATTTCATTCCACGTGGATGCTGTTCAAGCTATTGGTAAAATTCCAGCAGCTGATTATTTGACAGAGCGTGTTGATTTTGCAAGTTTTTCAGGTCACAAATTCCACAGTGTGCGTGGTGTCGGTTTTATCTATAAAAAAGAAGGTAAAAAATTAAATCCATTGCTAGCTGGTGGTGGGCAAGAAGGTGACCTTCGTTCAACTACTGAAAATGTTGCAGGTATTGCTGCGACAGCGAAAGCTCTTCGCTTGGTTACTGACAAAGAAGCTTACGCCCTTCCAAAAATCGCCACAATGAAAGAAATCATTTATGACGAATTAGCTAAGCACAAAGATATCCTTATTTTCTCTGGTAAAGATGATACTTTTGCTCCAAATATCTTAACGTTTGGTATCAAAGGTGTTCGTGGAGAAGTGGTAGTTCATGCCTTTGAAGAACATGAAATTTATATTTCAACAACATCAGCTTGTTCATCAAAAGCAGGAAAACCTGCCGGAACATTGATTGCCATGGGAGTTCCTACAAAACTAGCGCAGTCAGCTGTTCGCATTAGTCTCGATGATGACAATGACATGGGACAAATTGAACAATTCCTAACAATTTTCAAACAAGTCTACGAAAAAACACAAAAAGTAAGATAATTAATAAGAAAGGATAAAGAGATTTTCTCTTTAGAAAACTATGCAATACTCAGAAATTATGGTTCGCTACGGCGAATTATCAACTAAAGGAAAGAACCGCATGCGTTTCATCAATAAATTGAAACGTAATATGAAACACGTTCTTTCAATTTATCCAGATGTCCGTGTTGTGGTTGACCGCGACCGCGCACACATTTTCTTAAATGGTACAGATTACGTTCCCGTTGCGGAGTCATTAAAACAAATTTTTGGGATTCAAGCATTATCACCATCATACAAGGTTGAAAAAAATCTAGAGACCATTAAAAAAGCTGTTCAAGATGTGATGACTGACGTTTACCATGAAGGTTTGACATTTAAAATCACAAGTAAACGAAGTGATCACAATTTTGAAATGGATAGCCGTGAATTGAATCAATACCTTGGTTCAGCTGTCTTTGAAGTTTTGCCTAACATTCAAGCGCAAATGAAAGGGCCAGATGTCAATCTTAAAGTTGAAATCCGTGAAGAAGCTGCTTACCTTTCATATGAAAATATCAAAGGTGCTGGTGGTCTTCCTGTTGGAACAGCTGGTCGCGGAATGCTAATGCTATCAGGTGGTATTGACTCACCTGTTGCAGGTTACCTTGCTCTTAAACGTGGGGTTGATATTGAAGCTGTTCACTTTGCTAGCCCACCATATACTAGCCCAGGTGCTCTTAAGAAAGCTCAAGACTTAACTCGTAAATTGACAAAATTTGGTGGAAACATTGACTTCATCGAAGTACCATTTACAGAAATCCAAGAAGAAATCAAGGAAAAAGCGCCAGAAGCTTACTTGATGACATTGACACGTCGTTTCATGATGCGTATTACTGACCGTATTCGTGAAGAACGTAATGGCTTGGTTATCATTAACGGTGAAAGTCTTGGACAAGTGGCAAGTCAAACACTTGAAAGTATGCGTGCCATTAATGCTGTAACAGCAACACCAATTATTCGTCCAGTTGTCACAATGGATAAATTGGAAATCATTGATATCGCTCAAAGAATTGATACTTTCGATATTTCAATTCAACCATTTGAAGATTGCTGTACTATCTTTGCGCCAGATCGTCCAAAAACAAATCCAAAAATCAAAAATGTTGAACAATACGAAAAACGCATGGATGTTGAAGGACTTGTTGAACGTGCTGTGGCAGGAATTAAAGTGACAACAATCACACCACAAGCAGAACATGATGAAGTCGATAACTTAATCGATGACTTACTATAATAGATAGAAACTGCCTTTAGGGCAGTTTTTTTCTTGCCAGTTAAATCCTGAAAGCCTAATCATAAAGTGTTATAATAGTTGCATGGAGGTGTGATTAAGGATGTTAGATAGGATAATTTATAAAAAGACAACGTTGGCTTGCTTGGCATTTATTTTGCTTAGCTTATTAGGTGCAGCATTTTATGGCTTACTATTTGGGAAGGCTAGTCCAAGTGACAAGACTCAGCAATCAAAAGCTCAGTCAAGTAAAGTCAAAACAGCGCGTGTCATGGCAAATGGAGATATTCTTATCCATAATGGTCTTTATGGCAGTGCTGAGCAGGCTGATGGAACTTATGATTTTAAACCTTTCTTTGAGTATGCCAAAGACTGGATTTCAAGTGCAGATTTGGCAATTGGTGACTACGAGGGAACAATCAGTCCAGATTATCCGTTAGCTGGCTATCCTTTGTTTAACGCACCAAGTGAAATTGCTGACGCCATGAAAGACACAGGTTATGATGTTGTCGATTTAGCTCACAACCATATCCTTGATTCTGGTCTTTCAGGAGCACTTAACACCGTTAAAACCTTTGATAAATTAGGAATGCCTAGCATTGGCGTTTACAAAAAAGATCGTGACAAAGAAGATATTTTAATTAAAAATGTTAATGGTATTAAAATTGCTATTTTAGGTTACTCTTATGCTTACAATGGTCTAGAAGCTAATTTATCAGATGAAGACTACGAAAAACACATGTCTGATTTAAATGAAGACAAAATGAAGGCTGAAATTCAGGAAGCTGAAAAGAAAGCTGATGTAACAATTGTCATGCCACAAATGGGAGTGGAGTACCAACGAGAACCAACTCAAGAGCAAGTAACCCTTTATCACAAGATGGTTGATTGGGGTGCAGATGTTATCTTTGGTGGACACCCACACGTTGTGGAGCCATCAGAAACGGTTGAAAAAGATGGTGAAAAGAAATTTATTATCTATTCAATGGGAAATTTTATCTCTAACCAACGTTTAGAAACGGTAGACGATATTTGGACAGAACGTGGACTTTTGATGGATGTAACATTTGAAAAGAAAAATCATAAAACAAAAATTAAAACTGTCGCAGCTCACCCAACAATGGTTTGGGTATGGAGCAAGGGCATGACAGGGTCAGAAGGCTTTGTTCTTTCAGACTATCGTACGCTTATTTTAGAAGACTTTATCAAAGGTGGTAAATATCGTGACAAACTCGATGCTAGTATGCAAGAGAAAGTCGATACCGCCTATCAAGAAATGAATGAATTGGTGAATTTACAATGGAATTAAAACGTCAAGAGGTTAAACTTTTTTCAAAAAGTTCCCATGATGTCAAAAACTTATACCTATCAGCTTTTCCAGCTGTTGAACGTGCACCGTATTTGCCGTTGCTATTGACGAGTTATCGTGACTTGGCAGATTTTTATGCTTATTATGATGGCGACGATTTTGTCGGTTTGGCTTACATTTTACAAAATGAAGCTGTGGTTTATTTATTTTTCTTAGCTGTTAACCCTAACATTCGTTCTCGTGGTTATGGCTCAGCTATTTTGCAAGATGTTAAAGATTTAGCTGGGAATCGTCCAGTTGTTTTGGCAATTGAGCCCATGAATGAAAAAGCTGATAATTTTGATCAACGCTTGAAGCGCGTGCGTTTTTATGAGAAAAATGGTTTTCACATTACAGCCTATTATTACCACGAAGGTAGTGAGACTTATCAAATGATGGCAAATACAAAGCAGATTGCTATTGATACTATCGAAAAATTGACTAAAAAAGCTGTTTTGGGATTAGTGAAAGTATCCTTTGACAAAAAATAAAAAATGAAAACGCACTATCATTAAAAAAAGCCAGTATATTTCTTGCTTTAATTAGCCTAACATGATAAAATATGAACGTTGACTAAATGCACATCCTGTGCAACCGCACGAAAATCGTTTGTAAGAAACTCTCGAGGTTCACGATTTAGGCGAGTCTTCACAAGCAGAAAAATCTGCAACAAAATTTTATAGGAGGTGCACGATGAGCACATATGCAATCATCAAAACTGGTGGAAAACAAGTTAAAGTTGAAGTAGGTCAGGCTATCTATGTTGAAAAACTTGATGTTGAAGCTGGTTCAGAAGTAACATTTAACGAAGTTGTTCTTGTTGGTGGTGAAACAACTGTTGTTGGTACACCAGTTGTTGAAGGAGCTTCTGTTGTTGGTACTGTTGAAAAACAAGGAAAACAAAAGAAAGTTGTTACTTTCAAATACAAACCTAAAAAAGGTTCACACCGTAAACAAGGTCACCGTCAACCTTACACTAAAGTTGTTATTAACGCTATCAACGCTTAATTTAGCATTCTCATGATTCAAGCAACTTTTATTCGTCACAAAGGCAACTTAGAAAGTGTTGAACTGACTGGTCATGCTGGCAGTGGTGAATATGGCTTTGATATCGTATGTGCAGCTGTTTCAACTTTATCGATTAACTTTGTTAATTCGTTAGAAGTTTTGGCAGAATGCAATGCTGATTTTGCTGTCAATGAGATTGATGGTGGTTATATGAAGATTGATATCTCTCATATGACTAAAAAGACAGATGAGAAAGTTCAACTTTTATTTGAAAGCTTTCTTTTAGGAATGACAAATTTGGCTGAGAATTCGAAAGAATTTGTGTCGGTTAAGGTCATTGCAAACTAATTTGAAAAGAGGACACTACATATGTTAAAAATGAATCTTGCTAACTTGCAACTTTTCGCCCACAAAAAAGGTGGAGGTTCTACATCAAATGGTCGTGATTCTGAAGCAAAACGTCTTGGTGCTAAAGCAGCTGACGGTCAAACTGTTTCAGGTGGATCAATCCTTTACCGTCAACGCGGTACTCATATCTATCCAGGTGTGAACGTAGGTCGCGGTGGTGACGATACACTTTTCGCTAAAGTTGAAGGTGTTGTTCGTTTCGAACGTAAAGGTCGCGATAAACGTCAAGTATCAGTTTATCCAATCGCAAAATAATTTAACAGAAAAGTCTGCTTCGTGCAGGCTTTTTTTGTTCCTTTTTGAAATACAAAATGGTTAGTCGGTCACTTTTGGCTTTATATAGCGCCATTAGTTATATTTTGTTATAATAAGGATAATTGATTTTTTAGAAAGAATGATTGACAGTGAACATACAACAACTACGATATGTTGTAGCTATTGCAAACAGTGGGACCTTTCGTGAAGCGGCTTCTAAGCTTTTTGTCAGTCAGCCAAGTTTGTCAGTAGCTATTAAGGACCTTGAAGGTGAATTAGGGTTTCAAATTTTTACACGTACAACGACAGGTGCTGTTTTAACGAGTCATGGAATGACCTTTTATGAAAAAGCATTGGAAGTTGTTAAGAGTTTTGACTCGTTTGAAAAGCAATTTTCCCAATCGGCCGCAGACTCAGATGAGTTTTCTATTGCTAGTCAACACTATGATTTTTTTACCGCCTTTGATAACAACCTTTTCTAAGGCGCATCCTGAGCATAAGGATTTTCGAATTTTTGAGTCAACAACTATTCAAATTTTTGATGAGGTGGCTCAAGGTGATAGTGAGATTGGGATTATTTATTTAAATAATCAAAATCGCAAAGGGCTTTTGCAACGTATGGAAAAATTAGGCTTGGAATTTGTCGAGTTAATCCCTTTTAAGACTCATATTTATCTGGCTAAGACTCACCCTTTGGCACAAAAGAAAAGTCTTGTGATGGATGACTTGAAAGATTCGCCAACAGTTCGATTTACTCAGGAAAAGGATGAGTACCTTTATTATTCTGAGAATTTTGTTGATACCAGTGATAGCCCGTATGTTTTTAATGTGACCGACCGCGCTACCTTAAATGGCATTTTAGAGCGTACAGATGCTTACGCGACTGGCTCTGGTTTCTTAGATAGCCGTAGTTTTAATGGTATTACTGTTATTCCACTTGAAGATAAGTTAGATAATAAAATGGTTTATATCAAACGTCGTGATAAAAATTTATCGGCTTGTGCTTTGAAATTCATCGCTGTCATGAAAGATTATTTTGAAAAATTCAGTCCAAAGGTGACCAAATGAAAAACTATAGAAAACTTTATGGTCCATTAGCTGCTGTGATTTTGATTTTGTTGGATCAATTAAGCAAGCAATGGATTGTCAATCATATTCCTTTAAATGCTATTCGCAAATGTGTGCCAGGTATTTTTAGCTTAACTTATTTACGTAATTATGGCGCAGCTTTCTCTATTTTGCAGAATCAGCAGTGGTTCTTTACGGTGATTACACTTGCTGTTGTCGGAGCAGCTTGCTATTATTTTATTAAAAATATCAATGGCAATTTTTGGTTCTTGTTTGGACTATTGTTGATTATTTCAGGAGGTATCGGTAATTTTATCGACCGTTTGCGACTTGGTTACGTTGTTGATATGGTTCATTTGGATTTTATGAATTTTGCTATTTTTAATGTGGCGGATTCGTATTTAACAGTTGGGGTAGTGATTTTATTTATCGCCCTATGGAAAGAGGAGGAAAATGGAATTAATCATTAAAGAAGCTGGCGCTCGTTTAGATAAGGCGTTAGCAGACTTAACAGATTTATCACGTAGCCAAGCTAATGATGAAATTAAAAAAGGCACTGTTTTGGTAAATGGCAAAGCTGTTAAAGCAAAATATGCTGTCAAAGTTGGTGACGTTGTAACTTATGAAGTGCCTGAAGAAGAGGTATTAGAATACACAGCAGAAAATATTCCACTTGATATCGTCTATGAAGATGAAGACGTTGCAGTGGTTTACAAACCGCAAGGTATGGTTGTTCATCCATCTGTCGGTCACACGTCAGGTACTTTGGTTAATGCTTTGATGTATCATATTAAAGATTTGTCTTCTATCAACGGTGTGATTCGACCAGGGATTGTTCACCGAATCGATAAAGACACATCAGGGCTTTTGATGATTGCCAAAAATGATACTGCCCACAATGCACTTGCTGCTGAGTTGAAGGATAAAAAATCCCTTCGTAAGTATGTGGCCATTGTACATGGTAATATTCCGAATGACCGCGGTGTCATTGAAGCACCAATTGGACGTTCTGATAAGGATCGTAAAAAACAAGCTGTCACTGCTAAAGGAAAACCAGCTGTGACGCATTTCAAAGTTTTAGAACGTTTTGGAAACTATACTTTGGTTGAATTGACACTTGAAACAGGTCGAACTCACCAAATCCGTGTGCACATGGCTTATATTGGACACCCAGTTGCAGGAGACCCATTATACGGACCACGTAAGACATTGAAAGGTAATGGTCAATTCTTGCATGCTCAAACACTTGGCTTTACACATCCAAAAACAGGTGAAACAATGACTTTCACAGCTGAAGTGCCAGCAATTTTTAAAGAAACACTTGAAAAATTGCGAAGCGGAAAAGCTTAAAACATATGATAAAAATTGCAGTGATGAACCTTTTGGAAAGTCCTGCTTTTTTATTCGTTTTTGTGAAAAATCATGAGATATTTTTTTGCTGAAAATCGTAAATCCCTTGTCAAATGATGAACAATTTGGTATTATATAAGAGTAAATATTATCCTTTAATACTGTCCCGTGAGGCAGGCAAGGAGAGAACGGTAAAAGAAGCGTGCAGCTGGTATAGTTGTACCTATATTTTGTGGAATCTCCTTGGTAACGAGGAGATTTTTTGTATATTAAGAGAGGTTTGTTTATGAAAACAAAAGAAATTGTTGATGACGTAACAATGAAACGTGCAATTACACGTATCACTTATGAGATTATTGAGCGAAATAAAAATCTTGACAACATTGTCCTTGCAGGGATTAAGACACGTGGTGTCTTCATTGCTCGTCGTATTCAAGATCGCTTGAAACAATTGGAAGGTATTGATATTCCGCTTGGTGAACTTGATACAAAACCTTTCCGTGATGATATGAAAGTCGAAGAAGATACAACAGATATGCCAGTTGATATTACTGGTAAAGATGTTATCTTGGTTGACGATGTGCTTTATACAGGACGTACAATTCGTGCGGCTATTGATAACTTAGTAAGTCTTGGTCGTCCAGCTCGTGTTAGCCTTGCTGTTCTTGTTGACCGTGGACACCGTGAACTCCCAATTCGTGCTGATTATGTTGGTAAAAACATTCCAACAAGTGCTATCGAGGAAATCATTGTTGAAGTGATCGAAGTAGATGGCAAAGATCGCGTTAGCATTGTAGATCCAAGCTAAGCAGTATTAGAATTGAGGAGGATGATAAAAAGTGGAAAACGTAAGATATGATGTGCATGATATGCCAAAACCAGGAATGCTGTTTGGATTATCATTTCAACATTTGTTTGCAATGTTTGGCTCAACAGTTTTGGTACCAATCTTAGTTGGTATTGATCCAGCGATTGCTCTATTTTCAAGTGGTTTAGGTACTTTAGCACATTTGACAGTAACCAAATATAAAATCCCAGCTTACATGGGTTCAAGTTTTGCTTACATTGCAACTATGCAAATGTTAATGAAGACTGACGGGATTGCAGCGGTAGCGCAGGGGGCTATCGCAGGTGGTTTGGTTTACTTAATCGTTGCCTTAATTGTAAAATTCGCTGGAAACGCATGGATTGATAAAGTCCTTCCACCAATCGTGGTTGGTCCAATCATCATCGTTATCGGTCTTAGTCTTGCAACAACAGCTGTTAACGATGTGATGCTGAAAGACGGCCAATATAATTTTACTTACCTTTTAGTTGGGATGGTAACTCTTCTTGCGGTTATTCTCTTTAACATGTACGGTAAAAAGATTGTCGGTGTTATTCCAATCTTGCTTGGATTGATTGTTGGTTACATTTTTGCATTGGTAGTTGGTGCGGTGACTGGTCAAAGTATTGTTGATTTGTCAGGTGTGGCAAAATCAGCTTGGTTCCAAGTTCCAAGTTTTGATATTCTCTTTGTTGATTATCATTTCAAACTTTACCCAAGTGCTATTTTGACAATGGCTCCAATTGCTTTTGTAACAATGACTGAACACTTTGGTCACGTAATGGTTCTTAACAGCTTAACAGGACGTGATTTCTTTAAAGATCCGGGTCTTGACCGTACGCTTACAGGTGATGGTTTAGCACAAATCATTGCAGGTTTCTTCGGTGCCCCACCGGTAACATCATATGGTGAAAATATTGGTGTTATGGCCCTTAACAAAATCTACTCAGTATATGTTATTGCTGGAGCAGCAGTAATTGCTATAGTGATGAGCTTTATCGGAAAAATCTCAGCTCTTCTTTCATCAATTCCAACACCAGTTATCGGTGGTATTTCAATTGCCCTCTTTGGCGTTATCGCATCAAGTGGTCTTAAAATTTTAGTTGAAAATAAAATTGATTTCGATAATAAGAAAAATCTTTTGATTGCAAGTGTTATCTTAGTGTCTGGTATCGGTGGTTTGACATTACAAGTTGCTGGTTTGCAAATTACAGGTGTTGCTTTCTCAACACTTCTAGGTATTATCTTGTATCAAATTCTTCCAGAAAAGGACTAAAAAAATGGCAATTACAGATGGCGTTGTTTCACTAAAGCATTTGGTAACAATGGAAACTTTATCAAATGAAGAAGTGCTAAGCTTGATTAAACGCGGAATTGCGTTTAAGAACAATGAAGCTGACTTTAGTTTGGATAGACAATATTTTGCAGCTAATCTATTCTTTGAACCATCAACACGTACACACAAATCTTTCGAAGTCGCAGAAAGAAAACTTGGTTTAGATGTTATTGAATTTGATGCTAAAACAAGTTCAGTCAACAAAGGGGAAACTTTGTATGACACGATTTTGACAATGAGTTCTCTTGGAATTGATATTTGTGTGATTCGCCACTCAATGGAAGATTACTACAAAGAATTAATTGATAGCAGAACAATTCAAACAGCAATCGTTAATGGTGGAGATGGTTCTGGTCAACACCCAAGTCAGTGTTTGCTGGACTTGATGACGATTTATGAAGAGTTTGGTAGTTTTGAAAATCTAAAAGTGGCTATTGTTGGTGACATTACGCATTCACGTGTTGCAAAATCTAACATGCAAATCCTAAAACGTTTAGGAGCAGAGTTGTATTTTGCAGGTCCAGAGCAATGGTATTCAAGTGAATTTGATGTGTATGGAAAATACGTGGCTATCGATGAGATTGTTGATCAAGTTGATGTCATGATGATGTTGCGAGTCCAACACGAACGTCATGATAGTGAACGTGGTTTTTCAAAAGAAACTTATCACAAGACATACGGCCTTACATATGACCGATATGATAAAATGAAGCCTTCTGCCATCATCATGCACCCAGCACCAGTTAATCGCGGTGTTGAAATTGCTGATCGCTTGGTAGAAGCATCAAAATCAAGAATTGCTCGACAAATGCAAAATGGTGTGTTTGTCCGCATGGCAATTCTAGAAGCTGTACTTAACGGTAAAGCTTAACAATTATTTTGAAGTGTCTGCTAATAAACGTTAAAGTGCTCCCGTGAGAGCAAACGAGAGGAATAAAAATGGCAAAAAGACTTTTAATTTTAGAAGATGGAACAATTTTTGAAGGGAAGGCTTTTGGAGCTGACCTTGATGTAACTGGTGAGATTGTTTTTAACACTGGTATGACAGGTTACCAAGAATCAATTACAGACCAATCTTACAACGGTCAAATTTTGACTTTTACTTACCCACTTGTTGGTAACTATGGGATTAACCGTGATGACTATGAATCAATTACACCAACTTGTAAAGGTGTTGTCGTATCTGAAAACGCCCGTCGTGCCAATAACTGGCGTAATCAAATGACTTTGGATGAGTTCTTGAAGGCTAAAAATATTCCAGGAATCTCAGGAATTGATACTCGGGCCCTTACAAAAATCATTCGTAAGCATGGTACAATGAAAGCGACTCTTGCAAATGCTGGTGATACGATTGAGCATTTACAAGATCAATTGCGAGCTACAGTGCTGCCAACCAATAACATAGAACAAGTGTCAACTAAAACGGCTTACCCAGCACCAGGTGTTGGTAAAAATATCGTCTTGGTTGATTTTGGATTGAAACATTCTATCCTACGTGAATTTTCAAAACGTAAATGTAATGTAACAGTTGTTCCTTATAACATTTCAGCTGAAGAAATTCTTCACCTTAATCCAGATGGTATGATGCTATCAAATGGTCCTGGTAACCCAGAAGATATTCCTGAAGTTCTAGATATGATTCGTGGCGTACAAGGAAAAATTCCGATTTTTGGTATCTGTATGGGACACCAATTATTTAGCCTTGCTAATGGTGCTAAAACCTATAAAATGAAATTCGGTCACCGTGGATTTAATCATGCCGTTCGCGAAATTGCAACAGGTCGTATTGATTTTACAAGTCAAAACCACGGTTATGCAGTTGATCGCGACACTCTTCCAGATTGCCTTATGGTAACTCACGAAGAAATCAATGATAAATCTGTAGAAGGTGTTCGTCACCGTGATTTTCCAGCTTTCTCAGTTCAATTCCACCCAGACGCTGCGCCTGGGCCACATGATGCAAGTTATCTCTTTGATGATTTCATCGAATTGATTGATGCATTCCAAGCTGAAAAAGCAAATCGTTAAAAAGTCATTCGATATCAAAATCTTGTCGGTAAATTGCAAAATGACTGATAGCAAGGTCATTAACATATTTAAAGTCAATCAGAGAGTTGACAAATAGGAGAAAATAATGCCAAAACGTACAGATATTAAAAAAATTATGGTGATTGGTTCTGGTCCGATTATTATCGGTCAGGCTGCTGAATTTGACTACGCAGGAACACAAGCTTGTCTTGCTTTGAAAGAAGAAGGATACAGCGTTGTTCTTGTTAACTCAAATCCTGCAACAATCATGACAGATAAAGAAATCGCTGATAAAGTTTACATTGAGCCTTTGACAACAGAATTTGTAACTAGAATTCTTCGTAAAGAACGTCCAGATGCACTTCTTCCAACATTAGGTGGACAAACTGGCCTTAACATGGCAATGGAATTGTCAAAAGCAGGAATTCTTGACGAACTTGGAATTGAATTGCTAGGTACAAAATTATCAGCTATCGACCAAGCTGAAGACCGCGATCAATTTAAACAATTGATGGAAGATTTGAACCAACCTATTCCTGAATCTGAAATTGTAAATACTGTTGATGAAGCAGTTGCTTTTGCTGACTCAATTGGTTATCCAGTTATTGTTCGTCCAGCCTTTACTCTTGGTGGTACTGGTGGTGGTATGTGTGACAATGAAGATGAACTCCGTGAAATCGCTGAAAACGGTTTGAAATTGTCACCAGTTACACAATGTTTGATTGAACGTTCAATTGCAGGTTTTAAAGAAATTGAATACGAAGTGATGCGTGATGCTGCAGACAACGCTTTGGTTGTTTGTAACATGGAAAACTTTGACCCTGTTGGTATTCACACAGGTGACTCAATTGTTTTTGCGCCAACGCAAACTCTTTCAGATATTGAAAATCAAATGTTGCGTGATGCAAGTTTGAGTATTATCCGCGCTCTTAAAATTGAAGGTGGATGTAACGTTCAACTTGCCCTTGATCCAAATAGCTTTAAATACTATGTTATCGAAGTAAATCCACGTGTGTCACGTTCATCAGCTCTTGCTTCAAAAGCTACTGGTTACCCAATCGCAAAATTAGCTGCTAAGATTGCTGTTGGTTTAACGCTTGATGAAATGGTAAACCCAGTTACAGGTACGACATACGCTATGTTTGAACCAGCTCTTGACTATGTGGTTGCTAAGATTCCTCGTTTCCCATTTGATAAGTTTGAAAATGGTGAACGTCGTCTAGGAACACAAATGAAAGCAACAGGTGAAGTTATGGCTATTGGTCGTAATATTGAGGAATCACTTCTTAAAGCTTGTCGCTCGCTTGAAATTGGTGTTCATCATAATGAAATGCCAGAGCTCACAAATGTTACTGATGATGAATTAGTTAATAAGATTGTTCGTGCTCAAGACAATCGTCTCTTCTACCTTTCTGAAGCAATTCGCCGTGGCTACACTATTGAAGAATTATCAAAACTAACAAAAATTGATCTCTTCTTCCTTGATAAATTGCTCCACATCTTTGAACTTGAACAAGAATTGGCGAGTCATGTCGGAGATGTTGACGTTCTTAAAGAAGCAAAACGTAATGGATTTGCAGACCTTAAGATTGCAGAACTCTGGAACATGACAGCAGAAGAAGTTCATACCATTCGTACAGAAAATAAAATTATTCCAGTTTATAAAATGGTTGATACATGCGCTGCTGAGTTCGAATCAGCAACACCATACTTCTATTCAACATATGAATGGGAAAATGAATCAATCAAATCAGATAAAGAATCAATTATCGTACTTGGTTCTGGACCAATCCGAATTGGTCAAGGTGTCGAATTTGACTACGCAACAGTTCACTCTGTTAAAGCAATTCAAGCTGCAGGATATGAAGCTATTATCATGAACTCAAATCCAGAAACAGTATCAACTGACTTCTCAATCTCTGATAAGCTTTACTTTGAACCACTAACATTTGAAGATGTTATGAATGTTATCGAACTTGAACAACCAAAAGGTGTTATTGTTCAATTCGGTGGACAAACAGCTATCAACTTGGCTGAGCCACTTTCTAAAGCTGGTGTCAAAATTCTTGGTACTCAGGTTGCTGATCTTGACCGTGCTGAAGACCGTGACCTCTTTGAACAAGCTTTGAAAGAATTGGATATTCCTCAACCACCTGGACAAACAGCTACTAACGAAGAAGAAGCAGTTGAAGCTGCTCACAAGATTGGTTTCCCAGTTTTGGTTCGTCCATCTTACGTTCTCGGTGGACGTGCCATGGAAATTGTAGAAAACGAGGATGACCTTCGTTCTTACATGCGCACAGCCGTTAAAGCAAGTCCAGACCATCCGGTTCTTGTCGACTCATATATCGTTGGTCGTGAGTGTGAAGTGGATGCCATTTCAGACGGTAAAGATGTGCTTATTCCAGGTATTATGGAGCATATCGAACGTGCTGGTGTTCACTCAGGTGACTCAATGGCAGTTTACCCACCACAGACACTTTCTAAGAAAGTACAAGAAACAATTGCTGACTACACAAAACGTTTGGCAATTGGTTTGAATTGCTACGGTATGATGAATATTCAATTTGTCATCAAAGATGAAACAGTTTATGTTATCGAAGTTAACCCTCGTGCTAGTCGTACGGTTCCATTCTTATCAAAAGTGACTAACATTCCAATGGCACAAGTCGCAACTAAACTGATTCTTGGACAAAGCCTTGCTGATCTTGGTTACGAAGATGGACTTTACCCAGAATCTGATTACGTGCATGTCAAAGCGCCAGTCTTCTCATTCACAAAACTTGCTAAGGTTGACAGCCTTCTAGGTCCTGAAATGAAATCAACTGGTGAAGTTATGGGATCAGATCAAACACTTGAAAAAGCACTTTACAAAGCTTTTGAAGCTTCATATCTTCACTTGCCATCATTTGGTAATGTTGTCTTCACAGTATCTGATGATACAAAAGAAGAAGCTCTTGGCTTGGCAAAACGATTTGCTAATATTGGCTACAGTATTTTTGCAACACACGGAACAGCTAAGTTCTTTGCTGAACATGGTCTTGATTCAACAATCATTGATAAGATTGGTCAGGATGATGACAATGACATTCCTGCACTTGTTCGTACAGGTAAAGTACAAGCTATTGTAAATACTGTTGGTACAAAACGTACACTTGACGAAGATGGCGCGATTATTCGTAGCTCTGCTATTGAACACGGTGTTCCTCTCTTTACCGCGCTTGATACAGTAGATGCTATGATTCGTGTCCTTGAAAGCCGAGGATTTACAACACAAGCCATCTAATATAAATCAAAGGCTGAGACTAATGTCTCAGCTTTTTTTGTTTTCACTTACAAACTTGTAAGAATTTTTGCTAACGAATTCAACTATAATGGTTATAAAGATGAACTTCGGTTTATTCTTGACAGTAAAATACCAAAAATGTATAATTGTTCTATCTTAGTGATACAATTATACAACAAAGAAAACGAGGAAGAAAATGTCTAGAAGAAGCAAGTCAAGTATGTCAAAAAAGACTAAGATTACAATTGGAGCAGCAGTAGCAATTTTTGTGGTTGCTGGTGGGGGTTTGATGATGTGGCAACAGTCCAAATCATCAGTAAAAAGTGAAGTATCTTACAACACTGTCAATGTAACAGAAGGTACAATTTCATCATCTACTTTACTAACTGGGAAAGTGAAAGCTTCTCAGGAGCAATATGTGTATTTTGATAGTAGCAAAGGTACTTCAGCTAGACCAACTGTAGCTGTCGGAGACCAAATCACAACAGGTCAACAACTTGTTCAATATGACTCAACTGCGGCACAAGCAGCTTACGATACAGCTGTTCGTGGACTTAATAAAGTTGGACGCCAAATTGACTATTTGAAAAAATACGGTAATCTGCCAACAACATCAACTAGTACTGATGAAGAAACTGGTGAGGAAACAACAGTTACTTCTCAGCCAACAGCTCAACAAACTGCTGAGTACAATCAGCAATTACAAGATTTGAATGATTCCTATGCGGATGCTCAAGCTGAGGTAAATAAAGCTCAACAAGCACTAAATGAAACAATTATTACAAGTGATGTTTCTGGTACAGTTGTTGAAGTTAATAATGATATTGACCCATCATCTAAAAATAGTCAAACGCTTGTTCACGTGGCAACAGAAGGTCAACTTCAGGTAAAAGGAACATTGACAGAATACGATTTGGCAAATATTAAGACTGGTCAAAACGTTAAGATTAAGTCAAAAGTTTATCCTGATCAAGAATGGACTGGTACAATTTCATACATTTCAAATTACCCAAATCAAACTGCTGATGCAGCAACTTCTGAATCAAGCAACTCATCAAATAGTTCAGCTTCATATGATTACAAAATTGATTTGACAGGTGACACTACTAACCTCCAACAAGGATTTACAGTTTCAGTAGAAGTTGTTAATGAAAACAAAAATAAACTTGTCCCAGTTGACGCTGTCTCTACTGAGGGAGATAAAAAGTTTGTATGGATTTATGACAAAGATTCTAAAAAAGTAAGCAAAGTAGAAGTAGCTCTTGGAAATGCTGATGCTTCACAACAAGAAATTTTAAGTGGAGTAGAAGTAGGTCAATCTGTTATTTCAAATCCTGATAAAGCTCTAAAAAATGGTAAAAAAGTTGAACATGTAACTAAAGAAGATGCCACTGCTAAAGAAGAATAAGAGGTGACAGTAGTGACAGATGAGAAAAAACCACTAATTCAATTAAATAATATTATAAAATCTTACCAGAATGGCGATCAAGAACTCAATGTTTTAAAAGGAATTGATTTGACAGTTTATGAAGGTGAATTTCTTGCCATTATGGGACCATCTGGTTCAGGTAAATCAACCTTGATGAACATTATCGGTCTCTTGGATAGACCAACATCTGGTGATTATAGCTTGAATGGCAAACAGGTCGAAGAACTCAAAGAAAAAGAACTAGCCAGAGTTAGAAACGAAGAAATTGGATTTGTCTTCCAACAATTCTTCCTTCTTTCTAAACTATCAGCTTTACAAAATGTTGAACTTCCACTCATTTACGCTGGTGTCGGTGCTTCAAAGCGTCGTCAATTAGCAAAACAATTTTTAGAAAAAGTTGAGTTGAGCGAACGAATGAAGCATTTGCCGTCTGAGTTGTCTGGTGGACAAAAGCAACGTGTCGCTATTGCGCGTGCTTTGGTCAATAATCCTTCAATTATTCTTGCTGATGAGCCAACAGGTGCCCTTGATACTAAGACAAGTATTCAAATCATGGACTTATTGACGGAGTTAAATCGTGAAGGAAAAACGATTGTTATGGTAACGCACGAGCCTGAGGTGGCTGATTTTGCAACACGAAAAATTATTATTCGTGATGGTGAGATTACAAGAGATACCACAGAAAGTGTTCGAATTGATTAAGGGAGGATTATGATGGAAAATTGGAAATTCGCCCTAAGTTCAATCATGGGGCACAAGATGCGTTCGTTTTTAACAACTTTAGGAATCATTATCGGTGTGGCTTCAGTGGTTGTCATTATGGCATTGGGTGAAGGAATGACAAATCAAGTCACTAATATGTTTGCTTCTGACAATCAAAATATTCAAATTTATTACACAACTAAGAAGTCAGATGATATTGATATTTTTGATGATGAAGACCCTACAGCGTCTGACAAAGGACCACAAATTAAGGAGGAGTGGTTGCAAAAAATCACAAGCGAGCTTCCGGGTGTTACGAATTACTATTTAACAAATGGGACAACATCAACAGTTGAGGGAAATCAGAAAAAATCTAAAAATGTTAATATAACAGGGGTAAACAAGACTTATTTTGCGGTTAAAAAATTCAAAGTACTAGCAGGACGAAGTTTTGAAAAGGGAGATTATGACCGTTTTTCTCGTATTGTTATGTTGGATACAAAATTAGCTGTTAAACTTTTCGGCAGCAATGATGCTGCGCTTAATCAGCAAGTTTCTATCGGTTCAAAAACCTATCTAGTTGTTGGCGTTTATAAAGATCCAGATGCTGGTTCGGCACAGTATGGCATGCAATCAGGCGGAAATGCTGTTATGACAAATACTCAGTTAGCTGCAGAGTTCAACATTGACGAGGTTCAGGGAGTATTTGTTCATGTCAGCGATGTTAAAGAATCGTCTAAAGTCGGAAAAGAAGCTGCTCGTTTGATGACACAGATTTCTGGTGTTAGAACTGGTCGATTTACAATTTATGACATGACGCAAGTACTTTCTCAGGTGAAATCAGCTTATGGCATGATGACAACGGTTATCGGTGCTATTGCAGGTATTTCATTGCTTGTTGGTGGTATTGGTGTCATGAATATCATGTTAGTATCTGTAACTGAGAGAACACGTGAGATTGGTTTACGTAAAGCTCTCGGTGCTACGCGCCAGAAAATTTTGACTCAATTTTTGATTGAATCAATGGTCTTAACAATTTTAGGTGGATTGATTGGGCTTGCCTTAGCGTCTGGAGTGACAGCCTTGCTTGGAAATGCTATTCCAAATGTTAAACCATCTATTTCTCTAAATATTGCACTAGGTAGCCTTATCTTTTCAGCCTTTATCGGTATTGTATTTGGGCTATTACCGGCTAACAAAGCAAGTAAACTAAATCCAATTGAAGCCCTTCGTTATGAATAATGAAAGGAGTTACATAATTTCTTGTTAAAAAAGAATAACCCTTGTATAATAAATTTAAGTAATAGACGTGATAAAGGGTGATATGATGTATGATACTTTGAAGAAGTTGGTTAAATTTTTGGGAATTTTTTCAATTGCTTTGACTGTTTTATTTTTAGTCTATCTATTTAAGAACATGGATATTTTAAATAATCCTGATGCTTTAACAAGAGCGCTTAAAGGCCATTTGATTCTAGGTAGCATTGGATTTCTACTATTACAAATTATTCAAGTTGTTATCCCGATTATTCCAGGTGGTGTGACAACGGTTGTTGGTTTTATGGCATTTGGACCAATTCTGGGATTTATTCTGAATTATGTTGGAATTGTGATTGGTAGCATCATTCTATTTTTGCTTACGAGGCGATATGGTAAACCGTTTATTTTATTATTTGTAGATGAGAAATCATTTAAGCATTATGAGCAAAAATTGGCATCATCAACATATGAAACTGTATTTGCTTTGAATATGGCCTCTCCTATATCACCAGCAGATATTTTGGTTATGGTAACCGGCTTATCAAGAATGTCCTTTAAACGATTCTTATACATTATCTTAATTTGCAAGCCGATTTCGATTGTTGCTTTTAGTTATTTTTGGATATATGGTGGACGATTCATCAAAAGTTTTTTGTGATTTTGGTATAATGTGGTTATGTCAATTGTAATTACAACTAGTTTGAGAGAAAATGCTAAATTGCTTGCTGAAGCAAAAACAATCGGTGAAAAGCTTAATCTTCCAGTGATTGAGCGAAATAAACAATCAGCAAAAAAGCTGTTGCAGGGTTGCGAGGGTGTCCTTTTGGTTTATGAAAATAAGCTGCGCTTATTAAATCAAGATGGTAGTGAGCTTTCTTTTCATCCAGATACGGCTATGCTACGAATAAAAAGTTCACACGATGCATTGATTGATTTACTTGGTATGGACTCTTTGAAGGTTCTTGACACGACAATGGGATTAGCAAGTGATAGTATTGTTATGTCCCATGCTGGACATGATGTGACTGCAATAGAAAGCAATTCTTTAATCCATTTTATTGTTTCAGAAGGTTTAAAAAACTATCAAAGTAACTCTGAGTCACTAAACCAAGCAATGCGTTCAATCAAGACTATTTGTGCTGAGAGTCTGGCGTACTTGAAAAAACTACCGAATGATTCTTTTGATATTGTTTATTGTGATCCGATGTTTTCTGAGAGAATTGAGGGATCGAAGAATCTGGATGGCTTACGTCAGTATGCTAATGCCACAGCTTTTTCAGAAGAGCTTTTGCAAGAAACTAAGCGCGTGGCTAGAAAGAAGATTATCATTAAAGCTCATTTTAGAGATGATGTCTTTGAAAAATATGGCTTTGAACATCTTATAAGAAAAAATCAAAAATTCCATTATGGTGTAATTGAGATTTAATTAGTAATATATTACTATCTGAGTAATTTTATATTACTATATTGAGGAGAAAAATGGTTTCAGTAACACAACGTATAAAACAAGTGAAACAACCTTGGGGAGGATATATCCGACCCAAGACAGCATTTCATGTCCAACAATTTGATGATGAGACAGCGTTAAATGATGAAGAGAACATACATCCTATTCTTGTTGGATTGTTGGTTGATTATCTTACTCAATTTATGAATGGAGCACCGTTAGAGGATGCATTTAAAGTTTCTTTACAAGGGGCTAAAAATATATCTGAGTATGAATTGGCAAAGGCGTTTTTAAAGCACGTTAAAGGTTTAGATGATGAATCAATACGTTGTGCTCATAAACTTGTTGAATTTGATGTATATTATCGTGTACAAATGTCATCATTCTATGAGAGCATTTATAGGAGTATGCAAAAAAAAATAGTCCTGTTCTAACTGATGAGACTATTGAGAATGTACGTACAATGGTCCTAAGATCACTTGCATTTATTGAAAATTATGGACCAATTATTAAAGATGGTTTTACTTTTGAGGGAGCTTATACTGATGTTGTTACTATAGGTGATGGTGACTATTTAACTGCTGATACTCTTTGGGATTTTAAAGTATCAAAGAAAGAGCCAAATAAAGATCAGACACTTCAAATATTGATTTATTATATAATGGGAAAGCATTCTAATTATATAGAGTTTAACAATATTCAGAATCTCGGAATTTTCAATCCGAGACTTAATAAAGCATATTCACTATCTGTAAGCGATATTTCTGATGAAATAATTACTGAAGTTTCAGAAAAAGTTATTGGTTATAAGTAATATGAATTGTAAACTAAGTAATCTACAATGCTTATATTGTTTAACAATCTGAAAAAAATTAAAAGGTGTCAAGTTTTTTTCTTGACACCTTATCTTTTTATGATATAATAAGTTAAGTGAGTTAGTAGCAGAGCTATTAACCTAAACAAAAAAATAGAAAAGAGACTTTATACTAATGGCAGTAAAAATCCGTTTAACTCGTATGGGTTCTAAGAAAAAACCTTTCTACCGTATCAACGTAGCTGATTCACGTGCTCCACGTGATGGTCGTTTCATCGAAACAGTTGGTACTTACAACCCACTTGTAGCTGAAAACCAAGTAACACTTAAAGAAGAACGTGTTCTTGAATGGTTGTCTAAAGGTGCTCAACCTTCAGATACAGTTCGTAACATCCTTTCTAAACAAGGCGTTATGAAAAAATTCCACGATTCAAAATTCTCAAAATAATAGAGTAACAAAAGCCTATGGATACCATTGAAAATCTTATTATCGCTATTGTGAAACCTTTGATTTCACAACCAGATAATCTTACCATTAAAATTGAAGATACACCTGAGTTTTTAGAATATCATCTGGATTTGGATGCACAGGACATCGGTCGTGTTATCGGTAAAAAAGGTCGTACCATTACAGCGATAAGATCGATTGTCTATTCGGTACCAACTCAAGGTAAAAAAGTAAGACTCGTTATTGACGAAAAAGGAGAAGAGTAGTGTTATGCTACTCTTTTTCTTTTTGCAAATGTCAAGTTTCCTGAAAAAATGAAAAAAGTTTCAAAAAAGTATTGCCAAAGTGCCTCAATCATGATAGAATATATATTGTATTGATTTGAGAGATAACTTTTGAGAGTTGTTGTGCAAGTCAGATTATTGCAGTTTAAAAAACTTTTTGAAAAAACTTCAAAAAAAGGGGTTGACAAATAAAGTTGATTGCGATAGAATAGGTTATGCTGTTTATGGGGTATAGCCAAGCGGTAAGGCAAGGGACTTTGACTCCCTCATGCGTTGGTTCGAATCCAGCTACCCCAGTGAACCGTATGGTTTTGTTAATATGGTCCGTTGGTCAAGGGGTTAAGACACCGCCTTTTCACGGCGGTAACACGGGTTCGAATCCCGTACGGACTAT